>Ga0123353_10007358_pt1 | contig 14860 bp, 16 predicted proteins | sample TergutLab28metaG_3_FD_92763 | JGI IMG/M metagenome (GOLD analysis project Ga0123353, IMG submission 92763) | Labiotermes labralis P3 segment gut microbial communities from Petit-Saut dam, French Guiana - Lab288 P3 | ecosystem: Host-associated > Arthropoda: Insects > Digestive system > Gut ... | reverse complement strand
TGCCATGTCGGGCGCACCGTTCACAGTCGAAGGCGTTGCCAAAAACGACGAGGTACGGGTCTATAACCAATCCGGCATCTGCGTACACACCGCCATCGCCACCGGCGAAACCATCACACTCACCCTGCACGTCCAAGCAGGCGTGTATGTAGTGCGGGCGAATGAGAAACAGGTTAAGGTGGTGATTGTGAGGTAGCAATTTTATTTGGTTACATCTTTTACTTTAATTACCTTTGTAACCGATTATATTCTATGCCGTCTAAAATAAAAAGTGGCAGGAAAAAGGGCTATTTGTTATGGAATACGTCTCCGACGAAATTTATATCAAACGTGTACTGGGTGGAGATGGCAGGGCTTTCTCATGCTTGGTGGAGCGACATAAGGCGATGGTTTTTACCATTTCTTTACGTATTACGGGACATCAAGAAGAGGCAGAAGAAGTGGCACAAGATGTTTTTTTGAAGATGTATCAGGCGTTGCATACGTTTAAAGGGAGTTCAAAATTTTCGACATGGCTCTACAGCATTGCTTACAATATGGCAATCAGTCATGTCCGGAAGTCGCGTCCCGATTATATTCCTTTGTCCGATGTGGAGTATAAAACGGCTGACGAACACAACGAGGCGATGATTTTTACCGACGAAAGTGATGACAATCAACGACGTATCGCTTTGTCGCACGCCCTGAATAACTTGAAACAAGATGAACTGCTACTTATTAATATGTATTACACGGAACAGATGAGCATCGAACAAATCAGCGCAATCACAAAACTTTCGGCAAGCAATGTGAAGGTGAAACTGTTCCGAATAAGGCAAAAATTATCAAACGAAATAATAAATAAAAATAGAAATATATGAAAACGTATCACGAAGAATTTGAACACCCGCTGTTATCGAAAATGTTACGGGAACTTCCTTTGGAGCAGCCGCCACGTAATTTTACGGAAAAGGTGATGAACCACATTCAAAGTATTGAAGTGGAAAGCAAAGTTTATTTTTACCAAAAATCATGGTTTGTCGGTTTGGTGAGCGTTGGGTTTGCCGCGTGTTTTTTGTTGTTTTATCATGCCGAATTTTCGTTTACCGTACTCGTCAAACAGTGGGGACATTACTACTCATTTCTGCATAATTATGTAGCATCTTTGCATTTTGCGCCACGTCAAATCACATTTTCGCCCCTGATTGTGGCTCCGTTGCTCCTCATTTTCTGCATTTTTATAGCCGACAGGGTGCTGGAAGCCTATAAAAAACAGAAACAACATCGAATATTTTGCCTTTAAATTAATCGGTAATTTGCTGATAATCAAATGAGTATTTTTTTATTTGAAAAAAAAATGGAAAAAAAGAAAAAAAAATATCATCAATTGATGTATTTGCATGAAAAAACAGTATCTTTGCCTCAAATTTATTAAAAATCAACAGACATGAAAGAGTTATTAAACAAAATTCAGGTTGAAATAGATGCCTTCGTAAAAGAAGCCACCGCACAAGCCGAAAAAGGAAACAAGGCTGCCGGTACACGCGCAAGAAAATCTGCGTTGGAATTGAGTAAGTTAATGAAAGATTTCCGTAAAGCATCTGTGGAAGAAGCAAAAAAATAACCTTGTTATTCTTTGCGAGACAAAAGAGGGGCAGCAAACGTTGTATCCTCTTTTTTTATGCCGTTATTGACTGTATCGCCATGACAAGTTTATCCCACGTATATTTCTGTTTTTCTTCGCGAATGCCGGAAGAAAAGTCGGGGTTATTTTTCAAAAAATCTACCAACGCATCGGCAATGGTATGGCTATCGGGCGCAACCACATAGCCGACTTTTCCATCGGGAATAATCTCCGCCAACCCGCCTACATCGGTTACCAACATCGGCTTTTCAAAATGATAACCTATTTGAGTAACACCGCTTTGAGTGGCGTTTTTGTAGGGCTGAACGATTAAATCCGCCGCACAGAAATAGTTTTTCACGTTGTCGTTGGAGATAAAATCGGTATGGAGAATGACGTCATTTTGCAGATGGTGTTTTTCAATGGCGTCCAAATAAGGTTTTTCGTTTTCGTAAAATTCACCGGCGATGATTAGTTTCACCGGAAATTCCCGTAGGCGTTCATCGGCAAAGGCGTCAATCAACAAATCCAAACCCTTGTAGGCGCGGATAAATCCGAAGAAGAGAAAATGTTTTTGAGTTTTGTCAAGTCCCAGTAAATCACACGCCGCATCTCTATCAAGAGGCTCGCCATAGTTATCATATAATGGATGGGGAGTAAAAAACGAAGGTTTTGTAACCACTTTTTGCACATCGGTCAAAACATCTTTACTCATCGTGAGAAATACATCTATTGGTTTGACAAAATATTTCGTGAAAATAGTATCAAAAAAATGTCTTTCGTGAGGAATGATGTTGTCGGCAATACATATAATTTTAGTGCGCTTATTCTTTTTCACTTTTCGTAAAATAGTTCCAAAGCATGGCGCCATAAACGGTGTCCAATAACGTACAATTATCAAATCGGGGGCTTTCTTTTTAAGGATTTTTCCGATTTTAAGCCAATTAAACGGGTTAATCGAATTTACGATACTGTGAATTGTAAGGTTCTCGGGTGCAGGCTCATCGGTGAATTGAGATTTTCCCGGAAAAAAAAGAGTTGGATATTGCAACGAGAATGAAAAAATCTCCACATCATAACCATTTTCCTGTAAAGCCTTTGCCAAACGCTCATTAAATGTTGAAATGCCGCCGCCCCGTAGCGGATGCGCAGAGCCTAAAAGGGCAATCTTTTTTTGTTGGTTACTGTTCATCGCCTTCGTCTAAGGATTTGGCTTGGGATTGGGATTTGGCTTAGGGTTTGGATTGGGTTTGATATTGGGCGGTGTATTGGGTTTGCGTCGCTGCTGTTGCGGATGGTTATTTTTGAATATTTTCTCAAACTTTTCCGCGTCGTTACGAACCAGATATCTATTTCTTTCGGGGTTGTTTCGACATATCAGTTCACCCAAAAATCCGCCGACAAACAAGATGGTACCCAAAATCATCGCCAGCAATCCGAAGAAAAACAACGGACGACTCGTCATCATATATGCCTGATTGACCCATTTTTCATACGCCAAATAACCGGCAATGGCAAAACCGACAAGGAAAATAAAACTTCCCAGCAATCCGAACAGGTGCATCGGACGTCTTCCATAACGTGAAATGAAGGAGATGGTGAGCAGGTCGAGGTATCCTTTGGCGTAGCGTTCCATGCCGAACTTACTTTTTCCAAACTTGCGCGGATAGTGCTTGATGACTTTTTCGCCGATTTTTTTAAATCCTGCCCATTTGGCAATGACCGGAATGTAGCGGTGCATCTCGCCGGAAACTTCGATACCTTTTATTACTTCGCTACTGTAAGCCTTCAAACCGCAGTTAAAATCATGCAGTTTGATGCCGCTGACCATGCGCACGGTGGCGTTGTAAAGTTTCGATGGCAGCCGTTTGTGAATGGGGTCATGGCGTTTCTTTTTCCAGCCCGAAACCATATCATAGCCTCTGCCTCTTATCATTTTATACAGTTCTGGAATTTCGTCAGGACTGTCTTGCAAATCTGCGTCCATTGTGATGACTACTTTTCCTTGCGCGGCTTGAAATCCGGTTTGTAGAGCGGCTGATTTTCCGTAATTGCGTTGAAATGAGATACTTTTAAAACGCGAGTTTTTACGGCATATATCCCCCATCACTCTCAAAGAGTCGTCGGTACTGCCGTCGTCAATCATAATTACTTCATAATCATAACGTTCTTTTATTACTACTTTTAAAATCCAAGCGGTCAGTTCGCGAAGCGAGTCCGCTTCATTATATACAGGGATAACAATTGAAATGTCCATATATTATTGATTATCAGATGAGGATGCTTCCTCGATGTTTATTATTTGTTGTTTTTTAAAGAATGGGGCGATGAACAATGAAGCAAGCAGTGAGACTAAAAATGTTCCCACTAAAGCAGAAACGATGGCACTTATCGAAAACATTGAGCGAACTGTCGCGCCCATCTCTTCGGGAACACCTTTTTCCAACATTTCCTCAATGGCAAGTTCAATCTGCGCCTGATACACATCGGGAATGATAAATTTCATTTCGATATACTGATAAACGCACGTAAAAACGGCGGCTATCAACCCGAGAAAAAGCCCCACCTTCACCCCTTTTGCAAAAGAATAATTGGTGGCGTAAAAATGTTTTATGGCAAATCGAATGGCGCTATAAATGAAAAAAACATACGCTGCTGCTTTCAATAGCATGAAAATCAACTCTTTAATGTCTTGTTCAATAAAATTTCCTACATATATCTTAATCAAACTGAGTATGATCAATACCAGCCCAAGCAAGACGCCATATTTCGCCAAATTTCCAAAAGTAACTTTTTGTTCCATCATTTTCGTCTATCTTTAAATTAACGCGGGCAAAGGTACGCTTTTTCAGTCAAAGATTAAAAATTAATTTTTATCTTTGCAACCTTGCAAAAAATGGAAAAATGCTGAGTATTTGTATTCCGGTTTATAATTTTGATGTTCGTGCGTTGGTTGAAGACCTGCATGAGCAGGCGGTGCGTTGTGATGTTCCGTTTGAGATTGTTCTCATGGACGATGCTTCCGATGCCTCTTATGTGGCTCATTTACAGGAGACTGCGGTGTTTCCTCATGTGCGGGTCATTGCGTTGAACGAAAATATCGGACGTTCAAAAATCCGTAACGCTTTGGTAAAGGAAGCCCAATATCCCTACCTTATATTTATGGACTGCGATTCGGCAACTGCTTCGGACGATTATATTTCGCAGTATCTCCCTCTGTGTCAGCCCAATGCGGTCGTATATGGCGGTCGCCGATATGAACAAAAAAAACCTTCCGACGCCACTTTGTTGCATTGGAAATATGGCGTAAAACGGGAGGCGTTGCCCGCTTCCGAGCGACAAAAACACCCGAATTACAGTTTTTGTACCAACAACTTCCTGATTGACAAAGCCATCTTCAACACCATCACCTTCAACGAACAGTTGGAAGGATACGGACACGAAGATACCTTCTTCGGATTGGAACTTTTGGGGCATCATATCCCCATCACTCATATTGACAACCCGTTGATACACTTGGGCTTGGAAACAGCAGACATCTTTTTGAAAAAAACAGAAAACGGAATTATCAATCTCCATAAAGTAGAACTGCTGCTTCAGGAAAAATATCCCGACTATGTTGGACATTCCAAACTGATGCGCACAAAAATATCCTTACAAAGAGGACACTTGCATCACTTAACGGGACGTTTTCTCAAAAGTTTTAAGCCGTTATTGAAGCAAAATCTGCTCAAAAAACGTCCGTCATTGTTCATTTTCGACCTTTATAAATTAGAATATTTATTAAATTTATCATAAAAAGAAGCCACCCCGAAGGTGGCTTCTCCCAACACTATGAAAAATTTTACGATTATGAAAAAAGCACACTGCCAACCATTTCAGGTGTAGATGCAGCGCTTATTCACGCTTTTTCCATGTTATTATTATGCAAAAATCATGCCAAAAAATTGTTAAAATAATTCTTTGATTTTTTTTGAAAAAAAAATTGTTTAGATGCTTTGAATGTTGTACCTTTGCCAGCGGATAATTAATATGGTAAATATATTTATAAACAACTAATAATAATTTTTTTATGAAGAAGAATGTAATAATTATCGGAGCCGCAGGGCGCGATTTTCACAATTTCAACACCTTTTTTAGAGGGAATAAAGACTATAATGTAGTTGCTTTTACGGCAGCGCAAATTCCCGACATTGACGGAAGGAAATACCCGACAGAATTAGCGGGCGATTTGTATCCGGCAGGTATTCCAATTTATGCAGAAGTGGAATTGCCGAAACTGATTAAAGATTTAAAGGTTGACGTTTGCGTATTTGCATACAGCGATGTTCCTTACCCGAGAGTGATGAACATGAGTGCTGTTGTTAATGCGGCAGGTGCCGATTTTTGGTTGCTCGGTCCGAAAGAGACCATGATCAAATCAACAAAACCGGTTATCGCCGTTGGCGCAACACGTACAGGATGCGGCAAAAGCCAAACTTCCCGTAAAATCATCGAAGTATTGGTAGGTATGGGACTGAAAGTGGTTGCTATACGCCACCCGATGCCTTATGGCGATTTGGTTAAACAAAAAGTACAACGCTTTGCAACGGTAGAAGACCTGAAAAAGCACAAATGTACCATCGAAGAGATGGAAGAATACGAACCCCACGTAGTTACAAAACGCAATGTGATATACGCAGGCGTTGATTATGAGGCTATTCTTCGCGAAGCAGAAAAAGATCCCGACGGCTGTGATATCATCTTGTGGGATGGCGGAAACAACGATTTCCCCTTCTACGCACCCGATTTGATGGTTGGCGTGGTTGACCCGTTGCGTCCCAACGCAGAAGTATCCTACTATCCGGGAGAAGTCGTCGCACGCATAGCAGACGTCATTTGCATTAATAAAATAGACTCGGCTTCGTTGAACGACATCAATACTGTTCGCAAAAATATTGCAGCAATTAACCCGAATGCCGTTGTTATTGACGCCGCTTCGTACCTGACGGTGGACAAACCCGAACTGATTACCGGAAAAAAAGTGTTGGTCATCGAAGACGGTCCGACATTGACACACGGTGAAATGAAAATCGGCGCAGGAACCGTTGCCGCCCTGAAATATGGCGCAGGCGAATTGGTTGACCCCAGACCATACGCCATCGGAAAATTAAAAGACACTTTCGAGACTTATCCCGAAATCGGAACGCTACTTCCGGCAATGGGCTATGGCGACCAACAAGTGAAAGACCTTGAAAAAACCATCGCCAACACACCATGCGACGCCGTTGTTATCGCGACCCCGATAGACCTGAAACGTATCGTAAACATCAAACAACCAGCCGTTAAAGTTGATTACGAACTTCAAGAAATCGGATATCCCAACTTCGAGATAGTCTTATCCGACTTTGTCAAGAAACACAAATTAGTAAAATAATGTATAACAAAAATAGCGGCTTTTGAGCCGCTATTTTTTTAATAAAAATTATAATATAATGAAAAATAGAAGCCTTATTTCCGTCAACGACCACACCAAAGAGGAGTTGATTGGCATTTTAGACAGGGCAGAAAAATTTGAAAAAAAGCCCAAGCAACACATTTTACCACATTCGATTGTGGCGACCCTCTTTTTTGAACCTTCCACACGAACGCGATTGAGTTTTGAAAGCGCAGCCAATCAACTTGGTGCGCGTGTTATCGGATTTTCCGATACTTCCAGCACCAGCGTTCAAAAGGGAGAATCGCTGAAAGACACCATCTTGACAGTGGACCAATATGCCGACATCATCATCATGCGTCATCCCGTTGAAGGAAGCGCGCGTTTCGCCTCCGAAGTGGCTACCGTTCCCGTAGTCAATGCCGGCGACGGCGCCAACCAACACCCGACGCAATGCCTTTTGGATTTGTACTCCATCAGAAAAACACAAGGTACGCTGGACAACCTCCATATCGCATTGGTAGGCGATTTAAAATACGGACGCACCGTTCATTCGCTCACCGAAGCCTTATGTCATTTCAACACCACCTTTCACCTTGTGTCGCCGGAATTGTTGAAACTGCCAAGTTCTGTGAAACATCACATTAAAGAGAAAAACCTTGAATATCACCAATATACAGATATTATGGAATGTATTGACAAAGTGGATATTCTCTACATGACCCGTATCCAAAGAGAACGTTTTACAGACCCCATCGGATACGAAAAGGTGAAAAATTGTTACATCCTCAAAAACAGTATGCTGAGCAATTCCAAAAGTAATCTCCGCATTCTGCACCCGTTGCCGCGTGTGAACGAAATTGACGAAGACGTGGACAGCAACCCCAAAGCCTACTATTTTCAACAAGCGTTGAATGGCGTTTATGTACGTCAGGCTATTTTATCGAGTATTCTTGGTGTTGAACCTGAAAATTAATATAAATATGAGCGAACAAAGAAAAGAATTACGTGTATCTGCCATCGAAAATGGCACAGTAATAGACCATATCCCTTCGGAAAAATTATTTTTAGTGGTAAAAATACTCGGATTAGACCACTTCGACAGTCCGGTTACTTTTGGCTCCAACCTCGACAGTAAAAAGTTTGGAAAAAAAGGTATCATCAAGGTCAGTAACAAATTTTTCAAAGACGACGAGGTGCGTAAAATCGCGCTGGCGGCACCCAATGCCACGTTGATTACCATCAAAAACTACGAGGTCATTGAGAAAAAATCGGTGCAACTGCCCGATTCGTTTACCGGTATCGTGAAATGTGTCAATCCGAAATGTATCACCAATCAACAAAATGTCCCGCAGAAGTTTCAAATCATTGATAAAGAAGATTTGAAACTACATTGCGTCTATTGTGAGAAATTCACTAAAAAGGAAAATTTTGAGTTTTTGTAGGCATTGGGGCGGTTAATTTTATTTTACCGCGCTAATATAACCTTCTCTGTTTCAAACTTTTTCTGTGCTTGGACGGCTTTTCTGAATCCCGCCCAGTCTTCGGTGTCGTAAACCCGTTTTCCGAAAGTTCCTTTTTCGGAGAACGATATTTTCTTACCATCTATTTTATATCCGCCGCTATAACTGACGGCTGAGTCGGTGAACGAGACGCTTTCGGGTTGATAGACAACTTTTTTGAACGTCGGCAGTTTGATGTTTTCGGTGATTTCTATTTGACGGGAGCAGCGGTCGCGGAACGGATATTCGCGCTCTTCTGTTGCAACGTCAATGTTCAAATGCGACAGTGCGCGTTTGAAGGGGTGTTGGGCGGTGATGGGGGTAAAGATGATTTCTTTGTCGGTTACGATGGCGTAGTTGGGGATTTGAAATTTGTAGGTTATTTTCACCGGTGTGGTCAGGTAGTTGTCGGTGGTGGTGTATGTTTTTGAGGTGATGACGGCGCGTGGAAAGGTCTGTAACAACTCTTTCTCAACGTTTTTATCCCATTCGTGGCGATAGTGTCGTGTAAATAAAAGGCTGCGCACGGAGGCGTCGGTTTGTCCTTCGGCGGTGATGGAGAGTGTTCCTTCCAACGTTCCATTTTTCAAGATGGTTGTTTCGGCGTGCATCTTAAAGTAGTGATTTTCAGCGGGAGAGATTGGCGTGTACATCAGGGTTGCGCCTTCGGGAACGCCCATCAGGTAGCCTTGTTGCTGCTCTGCGCTCGACCATAGTTCGCGTATAAAAGGCACCCATGTCGGGTCGAGCAGTTCGTAATTTCCGTTGCGTCGTTTTACAACGGTAACGGAGTGGTTAAATTGGTCGGCGGGAATATCTTCGATACGTTCGCCTGCCATCGTCATCGCGGCATACGATTCAAATCCTGCCGCCCGCAGCATGGCAACCAACAAACCGGCTTTGTCTTTGCAGACGCCGCAAAGATCGGTAAAATTCATTTCACAGTTGTGCAAGGTGTAGCCTTCGCCCGCGCCCATCGAGATGCCCGAATAGCGCATATTGTCGGCGACCCAATGGGTGAGAATGGCGATGGAGTCTAACTCAGACTTTGCTCCGACCAATAGTTCGGCGACTTTCTTTTTCACTTCGGGCGTCGGGATAAAACTGCCGTAGTCTTCATTGACGCCGTAGAACCATAAAGATTTGGATTCCCAATCGGGAGCGGTTGTCAGTAAAAGTTTCAGCCATACGTCGCTGGGGGCTAACATGGCGGGTTCTTTTTTACGGGGCTGGAGGTCGCTGGCGGTGAAAATATATTGCGTTCTGTCGCCCTGCTGTTCTACTTTTTCTTCGAGATGACCGTGATAGATTTTATATTTCAGATTTTTATCTGTCTGTATATCAACAACATATACTTTTTCTATTATCGGATGGTTGTTCCAAAAATGTACAATATCGTAGAAATGCCCTCGCATGGGCGGAATGTATTGCGAATCGTCGCCGCTCGCTTCACTATTATTATATAGTAAGGCGTAGGTATAACCTTTTCTGTAACACCACACTTCGATGGCGTCGTTGGGTTCCAACCGTCCTATTTCTATCATCTTTTGGCTGGCACCCCAATAAATCATCCGTGCGGGGGCTACATAGTCGCACACTTCATTTTCAACGGTTTCCGTTGTTCCGTCGGCACGGTGAATCAACACTTTTTGAATTTCCACGTATGCCGAAAGTGGTTCATAATCAATGACAAACACGTTGTTTTGCTTCGCGCCTTTTTCGTTCAACACCTTGACCAAACTGCGCGTATAAACATGGCTGAGTCCCGTTTCCTCTACATAAACGTTTGTACTGTCGAACACGACAACCTCGTCGGCTTTGGGATATTTTTCGATGGTTACGCTGTCCAATAAAGTTCTGACGTCGGTTTGTCCGAATGCATAAAATGCTAATACACAATAAATTGCAATAAGTAAAGTAACTTTTTTCATAATTCGTATTTTTTTTAAAATTTATTCAAAGGTAAAGATGATTTGGAAAACTTTTGCGTGTATGCTCTCGATGGATTGCGCATATATGTTGTCTTGTTTGATGAGAATGTCGCTCAATCCGTACGACATTTCCATCTGTACGCCAAATTTAAACCAGTTGGTGTAGAAGTCGAACCCGACGCCAACATCTATCGCCATGTCGCCTCGGCTCATTTTCAGGCGCAGGTCGTTGGGGTTGTCGTGTTTTTTTCTTTGAGACGACAAATCCCATTTGAATGCCGGTCCGGTGTAGATATAGGGGCGTATGTTGTGAATGCGGACAGCCTTATAGCGCAAGTGAAAGGGGGCGTTGATGTAGGTGGAGACCACGCTCTTGTTGGTTGTTATAAACTGCTCTCTATCACCGATATATGTTAATATGGTATAGTCAATGGAACGTTCGCCAAACTCAAGTCCGGGTACGAAACGCAACTCGAAATAGTTGCCCCAACGCACCAAACCTACCAGTCCGACACTGAACCCCGGTGAAGGTTTTCCTACCACACGATACACGCTCGCCGAATCGGCGGCGATGTCGGAAATCTGTTTGTCGTAGTAGCGTGGGTATTGAAATCCGGTGTTAGGGTTGATGGTAAACATCATCTGATTTGCGCCCAAATAGAACCCGAAGTTGTATTTTGCCATGTCGAAATTCGGCAAGTTGGCGATAGTGCGCGAATAAAACTGTCCCTGAGCAACTTGTCCGCCCAGCCACAAAAACGCTATTCCTAATAATATATTCTTTATATACTGCATAATTATCGTTATAACAAACGAACAGATAAATGTTTTATTGTTTTTTTACAAATCTGCCAGAGCAAACGCATCAAAAAAAGTATCACTTTGTAAAATGTTCATAGGCACCCCGTCCTTCGGACACCCCTCCAAAGGATGGGAATTAGTGGGCGGCAGATTCCCATCCTTTGGAGGGGCAGGGGTAGTGTTAGACATTTCCCATCTCCCCGTCGGCATCTATTTTATCCGAATACAAACCGATGAAGGCGCGGTTGTACGGAAGGTGGTGAAGAATTAGGCTCACCCCAGCCCTCTCACTTCGACTTCGCTCAGTGAGCGCCGAAGGAGAGGGAGTACGGGAATTTGAAAATTAGGGTGACCGCGAGGGTCGCCCTTTTTCGTGTCGTATTCATTCAATACAATGCACCGCATACAAAGGCACGGATTTTATTCCGTTTTCAAAGCCAAAGTTTTTTGCCGAAATTCTGATGGCATAGAGCGGCTTATATTTTGATATATAAACAGATAAACTTTTTGATTTCACGTTGTCGGCGGCTTTTACCTCACAAGGAACGATACCTGTTTCCTGCGAGAGTAAGAAGTCTATTTCGGCTTCGTTGCCCGATACCCAATAATACAATTTTTCGTTTTTCGATGCAAACATCTGTGCTACAAAATTTTCCGTCAAAGCACCAATATATTTGAAATCTTTGTTTTGGAAAATATCGAATAATTTTATGCCTGCCAAATGCACCAATAGTCCCACATCGGAGAGGTAAAGTTTGAAGTTTTTATCGTTTTCGTCTGATTTCAGCGGGCGAACAGGGTTTGAAACTAACGGACAAAACAGCACTAACCCTGCTTGTATCAACCATTCTATCGCTGTTTCATACTTTTGTTTGTTTGCTTTTTCTTCCACCAATTTGTAACGGAATTTTTTCTGTTCCTGTGCAAGTTGCTCTTTTACAGAATGATATACTTTCAAGATTTTGAGCGAGTTGATATTTTCGGCATATTTTGCCATATCAGCTATGTACCCCGTAATTATATCGTCTTTTATTTTTTCAGAAATCGCGGTTATTCCCTTGTCGTTATCTACATAATTGCTGACTACTGCCGGCATTCCGCCAAGGAATAGAAAATTTTTGTACAAAGTCAGTGCTTTTTCGTGAATAGCCTGAATAAATGCTTTGTTTTCCGCAAAATTATGGTGTATTTTATCGCTCAATGTTTTTTCGTCAACCGCCCACAAAAATTCCTCAAAATCAAGTGGATACATATATTCAATCTGCACTTTCCCAACCGGAAAAGCCACTCTCATTCGATTAATTTTTACGCCTAACAAACTGCCTGCGGAAATTATATTGTAGCGGATTTTTGATTCGGCAAAAAATTTCAACGAAGCAATTGCCTTTTCACATTCCTGAATTTCATCCAAAAAAATGACTGTATTCTCAGGATTGATGGTAGTATGAAAAAATAATTCGATATTTTCTATAATATCCTGAGGACTTAGCGAACCATCAAAAAATGATTTGAAAATATCATTTTGCAAAAAGTTGATTTCGATTTTATGCGCATAATTTTTATCACAAAACTCGTTGATAGTAAATGTTTTACCCGTTTGTCGAGCGCCTATCAACATCAATGGTAAAGAGTTGCGCTGTTCTTTCCATTGTAACAAAGTATGTTCTATTTTTCGCTGTATAAGTGCCATTTTTATTGATAAATAAATATTATTCGTATGAATTTTATTGATTTTGCAAAGATACAACTATTTTATAAATTACGGAATTTTTTCCATCACCTTCTTCAATTCGCTCCAATCGTTGGGTTTGGCGATGATTTTGCGGGGGTTGTCCAGTAGAAACATGGCGGGGGTTGAGAAGATGCTGTAGGCTGCCGCCACTGCGCCGTCCCAGCCTTTTGCCTCTCGCACGTTGATCCATTCAAAGTCGTTGGTGCTGATGTAGCGTTCCCAATCTTCGAGGTTTTCGTCAATGGAGATGGCGATGATTTCCAACTTCTCTTCGGACAGTTGTCGGCGTTTTTCAACGATGTGGGGCATCATTTGTCGGCAGTGGGCGCAGGTGGATACGTAGAATATAATCAGCACATATTCGGCGGGGATATCTTCCAGCGTAAGCACTTTGCCGTCGCGGTCGCGCACGGCGAATGAGGGTGCTTGTGTTCCGATGGTCAGTTTTTGGTAGTTTTTGATACGGATTTGCAGGCGTGGTTCCGACGGGTCGTTGCAGTCGTCGTTCATCCAATTTTCGGATAAATGTTCCAAGATGGTGTTAAAATGGTATTCGGCGGCAACGGCAGTCAAATACTCGAGCATAAAAGCGAAGACCTGTTTGTTTTGGGAGCAGGCGGAGAGGATTTTGTCAATGGCGATGGTCAGTTCGTGTTGTAAAACTTCGTATGAGGCGTCGGGGTTCATGTACAATTCCATGTAACGGACGGCTTTTTCTATGTAAACATCGCTACGCAACAACATTGTATCGCCCATATTGATGTTGTAGAAAAAATCTTCTCGCATCACTTTGCTGCGGGTTGCCTTGTTCCAATGGGCGTTCAAAAACGGCGTGCGGTGGGTGGCGACGATTTTGGCGGTGTAGGAATCGGGGTAGAGACGTTGCACGTCGTCAATCATCGTCAAGCGTTCGTTTTGCAGGCGATGGTATTTCTGTGCCAACGTATCGAAAAACGCCTCATTCTGCGGATAGCGCACCACCGCCGCTTCCAACGCGCCTATCGCCTTCCACAGTCCTTCGTCCACCCGCATAAAGTCGTAATATACAGCATTTTCCGTTGAACGAACGACCTTCATTGTTTGAATGGGATTGTTAAAACAAAACGACAGTTCGAGTTTTTTTTCGGCGTCATTCAAGATGATGAAGGCATTTTTTTTGCCCGAGCGCACGTTGTACAAGCCTGTCGGCATATTTTCCGAGTGGCGAAATTCGTATTTTCCCGTCGTCGTATTTTGTTGTGCCGAGTCCACCAACATCTGATTTTCACCCCACATTTGATACAAATACAAAGTGCGGGCGTCGTCGGGACAGGAAAGCGAAACCGTCAGCCGTTGCCCAAAAGCAGCGAAAGGCAATATTAGCACCAATAAAATCGTTATATTTTTCACGCTCAAATTTTTATTTTATGATGATAAAACGCCTTTATTCCGTAAAAATTGCCATCTGTTTGTTGTTTGTCGTGTCGGGTTGGCAGGCGACGGTTGCCTTTTCTCAAAATGTGCCGTTCCTCCCCTACCCTCACCAAATCATTGAACGTGAAGGCTTTTTCAACATGAACGAGTTTGTCCCTGTGTTGCGACCAAAAAACGCCTCTCTCGAAGAGCAGCGGGCGATTTGGATGCTGTGCGAAGGCTTTGAAAACATCTTTGGACAGCCGTTGAAAGTAACCGACAAGGCAAAGGGACGGGTTATCGTGTTACGAAATTTGTCGTCGGAAACGCCCCCCAAGCGGCAAGAGAAGATGATTCTACCTGTGGGCGAAGAGGGCTATCAACTCAACATCACGCCCGATAAAATTGAAATCATCGCCAACAGCAACGCCGGACTGTTCTACGGCTCACAAACGCTGCTGCAACTGTTTCGTACTTCATCGC
>Ga0123353_10007356_pt1 | contig 14861 bp, 11 predicted proteins | sample TergutLab28metaG_3_FD_92763 | JGI IMG/M metagenome (GOLD analysis project Ga0123353, IMG submission 92763) | Labiotermes labralis P3 segment gut microbial communities from Petit-Saut dam, French Guiana - Lab288 P3 | ecosystem: Host-associated > Arthropoda: Insects > Digestive system > Gut ... | reverse complement strand
GGGTTGGAACAGGGGGACGGGGTTAGTGTTCCAATTTGACCAAGGTCAAATTGGAACACTAACCCCGTCCCCCTGTTCCAACCCCGTCCCCCTGTTCCAACCCCGTCCCCCTGTTCCAACCCCGTCCCCCTGTTTCACTTTCTTGGTGCCCCCTGCAGGATTCGAACCTGTGGCCTACTGCTCCGGAGGCAGTCGCTCTATCCCCTGAGCTAAGGGGGCACTCTTTCATTGTAGCCTATTGAGAACGAGTACTCAGACTATACTGTACCCATGACAAATTCACTCACTATAGAATCTATGGCGTACCACGGCGCTGGCATTGCTCGCACAGCAGAGGGAAAGGTCATGTTTGTGAGCGGGGCAGTGGCGGGAGACAGGATTCAACCGCTTGAGGTGCGAAGTACGCCTAAGCATGACAAGTGCCATAGCTTTGAGCTCATTGAGCCTTCGTCGGCTCGGGTGGCGGCGCCTTGCAAGTATGCGGACACCTGCGGTGGATGTCCGTGGCAGGTTATCAGTTACGAAGAGCAGTTGCGCTGGAAGCGCAGGTCTGTGGTAGATGCCCTGGAGCGTATCGGCAAGCTTTCTGATGCCGAGGAGCTGGTAGCAAGCTGTATGCCCTCACCCTTGCAGTGGCATTATCGCAACAAGATGGAGTTTGACGTGTTTACCCAAGGGGGCAAGCTCTGTTTGGGTCTACACAAGAAGGAGAGCCAGGAGCACGTTGCGCTGGAAGAGTGCCTGCTTTTGCCGGCGAGCCAAGTAGGGCTTCCTGCTCATCTGGCGGGCGTACTCAATTACAGCTTAAAGGAAGAACAAGACAAGCTCCTCAGGGTGGCAATCAGGAGCTCCTTTGCCTTTGGAACGTCTGAGCTGGCGCTCTATATGCAACCCTGCGGGGTCAACCGGGCTCTACTTGCCAGAACACTCAACAGTAACAAGGCATTTGCAAGCCTGGTACGGGTGATTGTCAGCGGAGAGCTGGCAGAGCGTAAGGTCAAGAAGGTCGAGGTGCTTGACGGAGCGGGATACTGGCAAGAGGAGCTGGCGGAGAGCCGCTTTAAGATTAGCGCGCCCTCCTTCTTCCAAACCAATACTCTGGTTGCAGCAGCCATGATTGCTCAGCTGGGTGCAATGCTGAACGAGCTAAACTTGGATGAGTACACCCCGGTGGCCGACCTCTACTGCGGAGCCGGCACCTTCACGCTTCCCTTGGCGCAGCGCTTTTTTCAAGTGAGCGCGATTGAAAGCTACGGCTCATCCATCAGAGACCTCAGGCGCAACCTTGATGATGCAGGCCTTGCAGACAGAGTAGAAGTCATAGGTGGCGACGTAGCCCGAGAGCTCGGCACGCTAGAGCCCCCCACACTGGCAGTTATCGATCCACCACGCAGCGGCCTCAGACCCGAGGCGCGCAGCGCGCTGCTGGAGGCAAAGATTCCCTACCTGGTATACGTGTCCTGCAACCCGGCCACTCTGGCGCGAGACATCAAAATATTAGCGCAGGAGTATCAAATATTAAGCGTCACGCCCTTTGACCAGTTCCCACAGAGTTATCATGTAGAGGTGATGATACTGCTGGGAAGCAAAAACAAATGAGATGAGGAATAGTTATGAGCATCCGGTATATCGCTGAGCCCGTGATTTTGAAAGACGGCCAGCCGGTTTTTGTTAAAGATGTTGGCTACGGACCAGACACGGTAAGCGGGAGAAGCCTCACCATGTCGTATCGGATTATGCTTGCCCATCAGATGAAAAAAGGCAAGCAGGAGAGCCAATTGCTGGAGTCAAAGCTCCCCTCTGTTGGCCAGTTGCACCTGACCTTTGACGCGCTCATCTCGCATGACATAACCTATGTGGGCATCATTCAAACCGCCCGCGCGAGCGGCATGACAGAGTTTCCCGTGCCGTACACGCTCACCAATTGCCATAATTCGCTTTGCGCCGTGGGAGGCACCATCAACGAGGACGACCACGTCTTTGGCCTCAGCGCGGCCCACAAATACGGCGGCAACTACGTGCCGGCAAATGTGGCGGTTATCCACCAGTTTGCCCGCGAGCGTCTCACCGGTGTGGGCAAGATGATCCTGGGCAGCGATTCGCACACCCGCTACGGCAGCTACGGCTGCATGGGCATAGGCGAGGGAGGGGGAGAGCTGGCCAAGCAACTGCTCTCCAACAGTTATGACCTTGCCTTGCCGGAGGTGGTGTTGGTGTGGCTCACCGGTGCGCCTAGACCCGGCGTTGGACCCCATGATGTGGCGCTGGCCCTGGTGGGGGAGACCTTCAAAGACGGTAGGGTCAAGAACAAGATACTGGAGTTTGCCGGGCCGGGCATTGCCAACCTCAGCATGGATTATCGCGCCGGTATCGATGTCATGACTACTGAGACCAGTTGCCTTTCTTCCATCTGGCCGGCCGACATCACCACCGCCAGTTTCTACGACATGGTGGGACGCATTGAAGACTTCAAGATGATGGGTATGGAGGAGGGCAGCTACTATGATGCCATCGTTCAAGTTGACCTGAGTTCCGTTGAGCCGATGATTGCGCTTCCCTTTCACCCCTCCAAGGCCTACCCGATTGCAGAGCTCCAAGACAATGCGTTTGGTATCCTCAAAACCATAGAAGATGAGGCAAACGAAGAACTCGGCGGACAGGTCAAGCTCAATTTGCTGAGCCACATAGACAAAAAGGGCCTGATTCAGTGCGATCAGGGCATTATCGTCGGCTGCGCCGGTGGACTTTACGAGAACCTCACCGAGGCGGCTGCTATTTTGCTCGGCGAGCATATTGGCAACAGCTACTTTAGCCTCTCTGCCTATCCTGCCTCTGAAACCATTCACTACTCTATCACCCATGACGGCACCGCCGCCAGGCTTTTGAAAGCGGGAACCCTGCTTAAACCGGCCTTTTGCGGCCCCTGCTTTGGTGCCGGAGACACCCCCAGCGATAATGCGCTTTCTATCAGGCACGCAACCCGCAACTTTGCCAACAGAGAGGGCGCCAAGCCCAATCTGGGCCAGGTGGCGGGCGTGGCGCTGATGGATGCGCGCTCTATTGCTGCCACGGCTCTGAATGGCGGCCGCCTCACGGCTGCAACTGAGCTCAACTATGAGATTATCGAGAGTCGCTCCAAGCCCCAGTGGACAGAAAGCTATCAAGGCGAGCTGTTGGACAATCGCTGCTACTACGGGTTTGGCCAAGCAATGCCGAGCATGGAGCTGCGCCTCGGCCCCAACATCGTTGACTGGCCGCCCATCCCGCCCTTGGGCGAGGACCTCTTGCTGGAGCTGGCGGCAGTCATCCATGACCCGGTCACCACCACCGATGAGCTCATACCCTCCGGTGAGACCTCCTCATATCGCTCCAATCCGCTGGCGCTGGCTGAGTTCACCCTCTCCCGCCGAGAGCCGGACTATGTCAAGCGTGCCAAGCACATAGCTACAAAGGCTGAGCAACTTGCCCTGGGCTCCTCCACCGCAGACATCGAGCGGCTCATCCAGGTGCTCAAGTGCAGCTCAGTGAGATTGCAGCTTGCCTCTGCCATCTTTGCCACCAAACCTGGCGACGGCTCGGCGCGCGAGCAGGCTGCCTCGTGCCAAAAGGTGCTCGGCGGCGGCGCAAACATCGCCTACGAGTATGCCACCAAGCGCTATCGCTCAAACTGCATCAACTGGGGCCTCGTGCCCTTTACGTTGAGCAAAGAAACATCCTTTGACTATAGCCACGGTGACTTTATCTTTGTTCCCGGCATAAGATCCGGCATCCTCGAAGGCAAAGAAGAGTTCAACGCACAGATTATCAGCGGCGGCGACATCAAAGACATCACTCTCTACTGCAAAGACCTCAACCCCACCGAACGCCAAATCCTCGCCGACGGCTGCCTCATCAACTACTACGCCAACCAGGGATAAAGCGCAACAGAGCTGGCTCCCTGACACAAAAAGGAGGAGACGACTCCTCGGTCAAAAAAGATTTTGTCGCAAAAAGAGGCATAGAAATCTTTTGTGAGGGGGAGGGTAGGTTTTTGATACACTCACATTTCTATTCCCCGGCGCTTTATGCTGCTTGTTTTGGTAGAATTATGTGTTCGTGTGCACTAGATAGCTAATTGGAGGCGTAATGTCCACTTTGTATACCCCAGAATATGTCCCTACCGGCCAAGAGAAAGCCGTGTTTCATACCAATAAAGGTGATATCACCGTTCAGCTTGCAGGCAAAGATGCCCCCATCCATGTGGGTAACTTCATTGAGCTGGCAAGGCAGGGCTTTTACAACAACCTCAAGTTTCATCGCTATGAGCCGGGCTTTGTAGTGCAGGGCGGCTGCCCCAACTCGCGTGAGTACAGCAGCGAGGAGTTGGCGCAAGGCAGGCAAGACCGCAGCAGAGGCATCCCGGGAACAGGCGGCCCCGGCTACAACATTAAGGGAGAATGGCGCACAAACCCCAACAATAAACACAAGGACGGCACCCTGGCTATGGCCAGATCCCAAATGCCGGACTCTGCCGGGTCTCAGTTCTATTTTTGCCTGGGCCCGCAATCTTTCCTCGATGCAAATTACACGGTTTTTGGCGATTCACTCAATGACGAGAGCCTCAGTGTTATTCACACTCTGGCTTTGGGAGATGTTATTGAGTCCGTTGAAATCATTGATTAAGAAGCTTGATTACATGCCGCGGGGTTACGGCAGGGCTTGAGAGGAGCGACTTTTTTGAATAGCGCAAATTATATTATGGCAGACACTGCCTACAAAAACGGAGATTTTGTAACCGCACTCAAGTCGTTTTATACCGTCTTAAAAGAAGGTGGCTCTGATTTAGAGCCCGGAGAGCTTGGGCTACTCTATTATCGTATTGGTAACTGCCTGCTCAAAATGTATACCTTCAACGAGGCAGCCATCAGCTACCAAAAGGCCCTGGAAGACACGGGCTTTACCCAGAGGTCGGCCGCCAAGGTCAATCTGGGCAAGGCGCAGCTAGGGCTTGGGCACTACGAGGATGCGGTGCAGTCCTTTAACGAGGCACTCACCGACACCACCTATGCCAAGCCGTATCAGGCGCAGATGGGTCTGGGCAACGCCTACACCAAGCTGGGCATGATAGTTGACGCCGGCACCGCGTATCGTAACGCCGCGCTGGACGAGAGAAACCCCAACCCCTCAAAGGCACTCATGAGCCTGGGCAGCTGCTTCATGGCGCTGGGTCGCCCTGAGGATGCCATTGAATCCTACAACGCAATCTTTGAGTTTGACCCCTCGCAGCTCGTGGCACAAAAAGCCTACGAGAGCCTGGGGCAGGCTTTTTGTGCAGCAGGGCACTACCCCGAGGCCCTGGATGCCTTTAGCCGAGCGCTTGAGCCCGGCGGCTTTACTCTGTCGGGGGCGGCGCAGGCAGACTACCATAAAGCCTTGCAGGTCTTGCACGAGAGCAAGGCGTTTTCACCCGAGAATCTCGCCGGCTTTGATGCCCAGGAACTCGGAGTGGTAAACCCCGAGCTTGAGCCAACTGTGGGAGCCGATGGCAACGAAGTCTATGGCGCCGGCAATGTGCCAACAGCAAACGACACCGGCTTCTTTGACGTAGCCGAGTCAGACCTTGTGCGTCTCTCCAAAAAGCAGATGAGGGGTCAACGCAAGCTCAAGCATACCGGCCTCAAGGTAATCCTCACCATCATTATCCTCCTCATACTTGTGCTGGGAACGGCTGTCTTTGGCTACATCCAAGGCTTTGGCTGGCCCACTCAAGAGACGGTCATTGAAGAAATCTTTGCCGCCAATGCTGCCGGCACCGATACCACCAGGTACTGGATTGCCACCAGTGATGAAGAAATAAAGGTCATTGAGCGAATCATGGACATGGTGGCACCCACCGCGTCTGTTGACATCGTCTTTCTCGAAAGAGGCATGACTGAATCTGAAGCCCTGGTTGCCGCAAATCTCAACGAGGGCGGCACCGTTCACTATCAGGTATTCCTTGAGCGTGAGGGCATTGGATGGAAGATAAGCAGCATTGACCTCTACTTTGCCTCCAACCAGTAACACTACCGCAACAGATGGTAACGCTGTAGCATAAAAACCAACGCACGATTCCATTGAAAGGTACGATATGACAGAAAGAACATACGCCATGCTCAAGCCCGATGCGGTTTTAGGTGGCCATGTTGGCGAGATTATCGCCCGCTTTGAAAGAGTTGGCCTCACCATTGAGAGGATGGAGCTTGCCACGGTAACACCGGAGCAAGCCGCCGCCAACTATGCCGAGCACGAGGGCAAGCCGTTTTACGAGGGGCTCATTGAATACATCACCTCCGGCCCCGTGGTTAAGCTGGTGCTTGCAGGGGAGGGGGCAGTTGCCATCACGAGAAAACTGATGGGCGCTACCAACCCTGCCGAAGCGCTCCCGGGGACTATCCGAGGCGATTTTGGACTGGTTATGGATGCCAATGTGATTCACGGTTCCGACTCCCTGGAGTCAGCCAAGCGCGAAATTGCGATCTTTTTTGCATAAGCAAGCACTGCTGCGGTTTGTATCGCCCACTCCGCAGCCAAGATATATCAACGGCTTGGCAGCGCCTTTGCCAGCCAACGCAAGAGATTAGGAGCAAGGACAGAGATGTCTTTTTTGGATGATTTGTTCAGCCAGTGGAGCTGCGACATGGCCATAGACCTTGGCACCGCCAACACCTTGGTGGCTATTGCCAACGAGGGCATCGTATTAGACGAGCCCAGTGTAGTTGCCATTGACAACGAACTTAACAGGGTGTTATCGGTGGGTACCGAGGCCCGCGAGATGATTGGCCGCAATCCGGGCAATATCTCAGTTGAGCGTCCGTTGGCCGATGGTGTCATAGCCGATTACGATGTTACCGAGGCCATGCTCTCGTATTTCATCAATAAGGCAAACCCCAAGACGCGCCTTTGGCAGCCAAAGCCGCGCATTGTCATCTGCATTCCCTGCGGCGTGACCTCCGTTGAAAAGCGCGCCGTTTTTGAGGCAACCATACAAGCCGGTGCACGCCAGGCATTTCTCATTGAGGAGCCTATGGCCGCGGCCATAGGAGCCGGCTTGCCCGTAGAAGAGCCCACGGGCTCGATGGTGGTTGACATTGGCGGCGGCACTACCGAGATTGCCGTTATTTCGCTGGGAGGCATTGTTACTTCGCGCTCCCTCAAAACGGCCGGAAACGAGTTTGATGTGGCGGTGGCCCGCCACGTGCGTGAGGTCTACGGCCTCAACATCGGCGTCCGCACTGCTGAAGACATCAAGATAGGCATAGGCTCGGCCATGCCAATCTCAACGGGAGAGATGGATATGGAGATATCCGGACGAGATCTCTCAACCAACCTCCCGCGCTCCGAGAACCTGCAAAGCGAAGACATCAGAGAAGGACTCAGAGCTCCACTGCATGAAATCCTCATCGCCATTAAGGAAACATTCTTGGAGACCGACCCAGACCTGGCAGCAGACATCATAGTCAACGGCATTCTGCTCACCGGGGGAGGAGCAATGCTCAAGGAGATGGATCGCTTTTTAACCAACGCCCTGGATGTCCCCGTGTATGTATCGCCAACAGCCTTTACCAACGTAGTGGTGGGCTGTGCTATGGCATTGGAAAATCCGCAGGCACTACAGCGTTCTTATACGCAACGCTAGAAACTTAAAAGAAAGGCTGCGTACTCGTGGCGCTCCTCAGTCAAACACCGAAAAAGGTTACCGGTGGAATACTCGCCATAGTTTTGTGTGTATTCTCGCTGGGCCTCATCACTTTGTGGTCATATGAAGGCGGCGTCTCACCGGAGGCTTCGGGCATCATCCATAGCGCCCGAGGAGCTATCTCCACCGTTGTTGCGCCCTTTAACAGAGCGAGTTCAATTGTTGGCCAGGCAACCAACGCGGTAGGCGCGGCAACCGATAACTTCACCGCAAGCCCGGAGAGCTTAAGAGAGCTGCAGGCGCAAAACGAGGAGTTGGCGGCCCTGGTCATCAGGCTTGAGGAGTCTCGTCTAGAAAATGAACGGCTTTCGGAGCTGCTGGGGCTTGCTCAGGCCTATGACCTTGAGGCCACAGCTGCACGCATACTTTCCACTTCTATCGATTCATGGAACCAGACCATCACCATAGATAAAGGTATCGAAGACGGCCTGGCGGTAGGAATGCCGGTGATGAGCCCCAACGGCCTCATTGGCCAGATAGAGTCGGTGGGTCGTTACAACTCCGAAGTAAGGCTGCTCACCGATCCCAACTCAGGTGTTGCCGTGATCATTCAGGGCAGCAGAAACGAGGGGGTGCTTTCCGGCTCGCACACACGACTGCTTTACCTGAGTTATATCTCGCTTGATGTTCCGGTGTCCCCCGGCGACGCCATCGTCACCTCCGGTGCCGGCGGCGTGTACCCCAAGGGCATCATCATTGGTGAGGTTACCTCGGTGCACTACCTGCCTTCTGATGTGTTTCAGACCATCGTGGTAAAACCCACGGCAAAGGTAAAGTATTACGAAGAGGTACTGGTGCTTACCGGCCGACCGTCCGAGGTGACGTATAACGCACTGATAGCCATGCATGGAGAGGACTACCTTAACGCCAACGGTGCAAACGGAGCCAACGGCAACGGCAACGGAAACGGCAACGGAAATGGCTCAGCTGCCCCTGCTAACGGAGTCGGTGGTCATTAATGGACCAGAGCCAGCCACGCATGAGCATCGTTGTTTTCACTGCTCTCATTGCCATCATCTTGCAGCTGGTAGTGGCGCCGGCCATCACGCTTTTTGGCGTGGTGCCCAACTTTATCATGGTGGCTGCAATTATTACGGCTCTGCGCAATGGCCCGGTGCGCTCTACGGTTACCGGCTTTTTGCTGGGACTCTTCTTTGACCTCTGTTCGCTGGGACCAATGGGAGCCATGACCCTGGTGCTCACCATATTGTCATATGCTGTAAGCTCGCTTAACAGGGGCGGCTTTGCCGGCAACATCATCATCGACCTGTTTACTATGATTGCCGCTGTTGCCCTGGGCGAGTTCTTGGTCAGTGTCATCTATGCCATCGCAGGCGCTAACCCACAATTTATGCTCTCACTCGTGCAGCTGGTTTTGCCGGCTATTGTCTACGACTCAGTAATCGGTTGTATTCTGCTCATCGTTTTTAACGAGGCCCAAAGAGGCAGAAAGAGAAGATCCGGCCCCACGCTTGGGTCCGGGCGCTCGCTTTCTCGAAAGCTTAATAAGTTATGAGCCCCTATCTAGTAACAGCCCTTATTGCGCTCAGTGTTTTTTTGCTGCTGCTTGCAGCTTTTTTCATTGTGCGCTATCTGCTGAGGAATCGTCGCAAAAAAACGGTCTATCGCAGATCCTTTGTCCGAGCCGACCTCGACCTGGTCAAGGATACCGAGCAAATCCGCGGCTCCGGAAGTCTCAAGGAAAGATCCGGCAAGCAGGGGAGGGGCCGATTCTACGCGTTTGGCGTGCTCATGGCTGCCATCTTTGGCACCTTGTCGGTGCGCCTTTGGGGCCTCCAGATACTCGAGCACGATAAATACGTAAAGCTTTCGAGCCAAAACATGACCCAGCGGGTCAACGTGCCGGCAAACCGAGGCCGCATCTTGGACCGATACGGCAATGAGCTGGTGGGCAACCGCCCCTCCATCACCGTTACCGGCAAACGCACCTTGGCCGAGGATGCCGGCCTCGTGCAACGCCTGTCCCTTGTGTTAGGTATTCCGGTGGGCATTGTCCGCCGTAGAATCCTCGATGATTCTGAGGGCGTGCAGGCAGATCACACCATAGCAAGCGATGTGCCTATGGAATCGATTGCCTATATCCGCGAGCACCCCTCCTTGTTCAAAGGCGTAAATGTGGAGTCACGCACGGTGCGCTTCTACCCCTATGGTTCCCTTGCTTCCCACATACTGGGCTACACGGGCCCGGTGACTGAGGACTTTCTCAAAGGGCAGCCTGGTGACGAGCCAAGCCCGTATATGCCCGGTGACATCATTGGAAAAGATGGCGCCGAGTCCAGGTTTGAAAAAATCTTACAAGGTACACGCGGATACACCGACTTTGAGGTTGATGCCTTTGGCAGGCCTACCGGCGAGGTCCTCGCTGAGGCAAATTCGCAAAGTGGCGATGATGTGGCACTCACCCTTGATGCCAATCTGCAGCGCGAGACCGACAAGATCCTCTACGACATCATCCAATTGGTAAGAAGCGACAGCGATAACAAAGACTGCAACGCCGGCGCACTCCTCTGCATCGATGTTGAGGATGGCGGCATTTTAGCTTCTTCGAGTTATCCCACCTTCTTTCCGTCTGACCTCTCAAGGGGAATCTCCATTGAGCTCTGGGAAGAACTCACCTCGGTTGAGTCTGATTATCCGCTCACCAATCGGGTGGTCAGTGGCCTGTACCCTGCGGCATCCACCTTCAAGATCTTCACTTCGCTCGCCGGCTTGCATCACCATATGATTACCGATGATACCACCTCGTATTGCACCGGTTATTGGGATGCCTACGGTGACGAATGGGGCCAGCGCTGCTGGATCCATCCGGGAGGCCACGGCACCTTGGATCTTGAGGAGTCCATCAATTGGTCCTGTGATGTTTTCTTCTACATGCTAGGCGCTGCCTTTTATGAGCAGTGGTATGCCCTGAGGGATATCCCGGTTAACGAGCGCCCTAATCCCTTTCAAGACTACCTTGCCACCTGGGGTTTTGGGTCGCGCACCGGTATTGACTTGCCCGGCGAGGCAAGAGGCAGAATCCCCACAGCAGAATGGAAGTGGGATGAGTTCTCCGACACCCCCGAAGAGGCCATGTGGCAGCCGGGAGACATGACCAACATGGTCATTGGTCAGGGAGACTTACTGGTAACCCCCCTGCAGCTCTGCAATGCCTTTTGCACCTTTATCCGCGAAAAAGAGGTGACCCCTCATATTTTTAATCATGTCCTCGACTCTGAAGGCAATGTGGTGGTCACTTACAAGGCAGAAGAAGTTGTGGAGCGCCCTCAGTATGAGCCCCGGCACCATGACCGAGTTTTGGAGGGCTGCCGGCGAGTTGTTGCCCGTGAGGGTGGTTTTAGCAGCATTCCGGTGCCGGTTGCCGGCAAAACGGGAACCGCCGAGGTTGCCGGCAAGGGCGACTACTCTTGGTTTGTGGGCTGGGCGCCTGTGGAAAATCCCAAATATTGCGCGGTCTGCCTCATTGAGCAGGGCGGCAGCGGCTCGCTGGTGGCTATGAATGGGGTCATCCAGACCTTTGCCCGCATCTATGGCGTGGATGTTGGTCCTATCACCATCTGGCAGAACAGAAACGAGAGGTAGTACCGTTGCCCGTTTCTCCCAAGATACAATCGTCGCCGAGTAATCGCTCTGGCTCGCAGGGTGGTTTTCATATTGTTGCTATCTTGCGCACCCTTAACTACCCCATTGTGGTGGTATCACTGATTTTAGTGGCCTATGGCCTTTTGGTTGTGTGGTCGGCAACGCTCGATTCTAACGTCTACAGCTTTAACAGGCAGCTCTCGGGAGTGGGAGTAGGCATTATTTTGATGCTGGTGATTTGGCGGTTGAACTACAGCAGGCTCTCGGTTTTTACCTACCTGTTTTTTGGGCTCTGTATATTCTTTATTGTTTTGCCGTTGTTTCCGGTTATTGGCCTTTCCGTGGGCGGGGCTCAAAGATGGGTGGTCATCTTTGGACAACGCTTTCAGCCAACTGAGCTGGCAAAGGCTTTTTACATCCTATTTGCCGCTGCGTTGATTGCTCGCTACAAGGGCCGCTTGACCTCCGGCACCGAATACCTCAAGTGTTTTGCGCTTTTGTGTACACCAGCGGTTCTTGTGATGATGCAGCCAGACTTGGGAACCGGTGTGGTGCTCTTTGTTATTGGAATGGTGGTGCTTTTTGCCGGCGGGGCAAACCGACGGTGGCTGATTACCAGCGTGGTTGCGATTGCCGTGCTCTGTGTTGCCCTGATTGCTCTTGACGGGGTGTTGGACGCTGCCTTTGGCAGGGATGTCTTTCTTAAAGACTATCAAAAAGCCCGTTTACTGGTTTTTATTAATCCCGACTATGACCCCGATGGCGCCGGTTATAACCTCAGGCAGGCCCAGATTGCCATAGGGTCCGGTGGGCTTTTTGGCAAAGGCCTTGGCAATGCCACGCAAAGCACGCTCGGTTTTTTGCCTGAACACCCCACCGACTTCATCTTTTGCGTCCTGGCCGAGGAATTTGGTTTTATGGGCTCTCTTGGCCTCATCTTCCTCTATGCGATTTTGATGTTTTTAGTGCTGCGAGTGGCCTTTAACTCCTACGATTTCTTTGGCACGCTTATTGTCACCGGCGTATTGGGGATGTGGATATTCCAGATATTTGAAAACATTGGGATGAACCTGGGGCTTATGCCCTCAACGGGCATTCCGCTGCCCTTTATGAGCTACGGCACCTCGGCTATGCTGCTCAATTTTGTTGCACTGGGCCTGGTGCTCTCTGTGTGGGCGCATCGCAGTCCCATAAAATCTGGCGTCTCCCAGCCCGGCCGCAGGGTACAATGAGAGTTAAGAGTTAAGAGTGGAGAAGTAAGAGTGAAGAGCGGAGAATCATGGCAATACCAAAAATACCCAAACTGCCTATAAACCTCGGCACCCTCAATAAGGCGGCCAAGCTCTTTGAGAGCGAGTCAACTGCCGATACCGTGATTGAGGTTTTGGTAGACCTCAGCGCCTCGAGTGACTTAATTTCGCTTGCTCGCGAGGTGCTCAAGGTGCGCCCAGGCACGGTGCAGATAGCCGTTGAGGGCTTTCACGACGACATGCCTCACCTCAACAGAGAAGCCAGCCTGATTATAGTGGTGGCTGGTTCGTCAAGCTACCTAAAGCGCATCATGGAGATCTCTCTCTGGTCAGAGCTCAACTGTGTTGTCTTGACAGAAGACGCCTTGCCACTGGTTTCTCAAGTAGCTGACGAGGATGCCCTCGACATTGCCAAGACTTTGATTGAAGTTGATCTCACCACTCCCAAAGAAGCGCTTGAGCAAGATCTGGCAAGGTGGTGCATCGGTCGCCTGCCCGAGTTACGTCTTTCACTGGGCGTGGCCTTTCCCTTTATGCGCCAGCCCATTGCCCTTGACCTGACCCGCCAAACCGCGTTTGAGAACACCCTCATTGCATCAATCTTCTTTTTGCCTGGGGCGGACATGCCCATCCTTACTCTGAACCAGTGTAAATTGCTCTATCAAATAGCAGTTATTAACGAGGTTCCGCTCTCTCGTGAGCGCCTGGCGGATGCGGCAGTGGTCATTGCCTCGGCCTTTGGCTTCAGGGGCATTACACGCCTGGTTTTAAAGAGGCTCACGCCTATTGGCTGGCTGGTCAGAGGCTCAACGGCCTTTGGAGCCACCATGACTATGGGACACCTGGCGCACCAGCTCTATAGCAAGGGCGGGGGAGTGGTTGAGCTGGCAAGAGGTGACCTTTCAGCAGACGACTCTGAAGTAGTCATGCCAACAACCGCCGTAACAAAGCTGAGCTAAGAAACACGCATAGTGATTAATCAGCACTCTCAAAGCCTGCGTTTAAAGCTTGAACCACTTCTCTCCAAGGTAGAGAAGCCTTCACGCTATATTGGTGCTGAACTGTTTGGTGAGACAAAAGGGGACGGTTCATGTGTCCTGGTGTTGTCCCAGGACAACACCAGGACACATGAACCGTCCCCTTTTGTCTCACCAAACCCCGTCCCCCCTGTACCAAACGTCCCCCTGACAAGTCAGCTTGACGTAGCGCTTATTTACCCGGATGTGTATGAAGTAGGCGCTGCCAATCAAGCTCTGGTGATTCTCTACAACATAGCGCGCCAAATGCAAGGCGTGGGAGTTGAGCGCGCTTATCTGCCTTGGATTGATATGGCAGTACTCTTGCGTGAGGAAGGTCTGCCGCTTTGCAGCCTGGAAAGCGTGCGGCCGCTTAAGGATTTTGATGTTTTGGGCATCACCTTGGCGCATGAACTCGTTGCCACCAATCTCTGCGAGCTCTTTGACCTTGCGGGTATTCCGCTGCTTGCCGCTGAGCGCGGCGAAGGCGTGCCCCTGATTTTAGGCGGCGGCCCCGTTGCCTATAACCCAGCTCCCTTTGCCGCCTTCTTTGACGCCATCTGCATTGGCGAGGGCGAAGAAGCCTTTGCCGAGGCGCTGGAGGTGTTGGCGCAGGCTAAAGAGCAGGGCGCTAACCGCGCAGATCAGCTGCAAGCACTAGCCAACATCACGGGCTTTTATGTGCCCTCCCTTACGCAAAACACGGTTGAGCGCCGCATAGTGCAAAACTTTGCCGACTATCCGGTGGTCACCAACCCCCTGGTGCCCTTTATCGAAACCAGCCAAGACCGCTTTTCGGTGGAGATTCTCAGAGGCTGTACGCGTGGCTGTAGATTCTGCGCAGGCGGCATGGTGAGCCGGCCGGTGCGTGAGCGCTCAGCCGACAGTGTGGTAGCAGCTGCCACTCAAGGCCTGGCTACAACCGGGCTTTCCGAGGTATCCCTTAATTCACTCTCAAGCACCGATCACAGCCAGATTGACCAAATACTCAGGCGCCTCACCGCTCGCTACCAGGAGACAGATATCAAGATTGGTCTGCCCTCACAAAGGCTCGACGCCTTTGGGGTTTCTATGGCAACCCTGGTGTGCGGCACCCAGAAAAAGGGCCTGCTCACCTTTGCACCGGAGGCCGGCACCCAGCGCCTCCGCGATGTCATCAACAAAAATGTCACCGAAGCTGACGTGTTAGGCGCGGTCAGCGCTGCCCACGAAGCCGGATGGCGGCGCACCAAGTTCTACTTTATGATTGGTCTTCCTACCGAGACCGACGAGGAT
>Ga0123353_10007355_pt1 | contig 14861 bp, 13 predicted proteins | sample TergutLab28metaG_3_FD_92763 | JGI IMG/M metagenome (GOLD analysis project Ga0123353, IMG submission 92763) | Labiotermes labralis P3 segment gut microbial communities from Petit-Saut dam, French Guiana - Lab288 P3 | ecosystem: Host-associated > Arthropoda: Insects > Digestive system > Gut ... | reverse complement strand
TGGGCCGCTTTTTGCCCAGCGAACCGGAGACCATGGGTTTTGATCCCAACTATGCCTACGGCATCGCGGCGGGCGTGGTGGCGTACCTGGCGGGGCGATCGCGCAGGGCGGCGTTTGTGTCCGGCGTGCTGGGCGTGCTGTTGGCGGACATCGCCGTGGCGGTGATCAACTGGACTGGCGGCATTAACCAACCCCTGCGCCTAGGCGGAGCCGGTATGCTGGACGCCGTGGTAATTTCGGGCTTTTTGGCAGTACTGTTGGCTGAGTTTGTGGGCGAGGCGCTGGAGCGACTGACCACCGGACGTGCCGATTCGGAACATGAAGACGGCGCCATAGCAGGCGGGGGGCGACGGAAATGAAAACGAGACTGACAATCAAGTTGCGCCGGACCGCACTCTCTGTCATGGCGGCGTTGCTGCTGTTTGCCACGCTGCCCGCACCAGCCATAGCCGATGATTGGGACGGCGAGCAGGTTTGCTACACCGTGTTCGGCGAAGATGGGAACGAAGTATTCCAAATCGGCGGCGCGGTGTACGCAGGGGACGAGTATATCTCCGCCGACAACAAGCTGTATCACGTGACCGATGTGGACGACGGCAAAAAAACCGCCCAGGCCGAGCTCATCGGCGACGAGGACATGCCCGACGTAAGCTGGCTCAGCCAAGACGAAGCCCTGGCGGTGTTTGCCGCCAACCGGGATACCCAAAGCAACAAAACCATCGCCATGTACTGCACCCACAGCAGCGAATCCTACCTGCCCACCGACGGTACCGAGAGCGCCAGCAACGGCAAGGGCGGCATCTACGATGTAGCCAGCGCCCTCAAAAGTGAGCTGGAAGGCCTTGGCATCACTGTGGTGCTGGACGAGACCCTCCACGTGCCCCACGACGCCGGGGCATACCGGCGCTCCCGGCAAACCGCTGCCAAACTCGTGCAGAACCGGCCCGACGCCCTCATCGACGTTCACCGCGACGGCATCCCTTCAGCAGATGAATACACCGCCACCGTGGGCGGCGAGAAGATCTCAAAGGTGCGCTTGCTGGTGGGGCGCTCCAATCAAAACTCCGCTTCCAACCGGGAGTTTGCCAAACAGCTCAAGGTGGTGGCGGACAAGGAATACCCAGGGCTGGTGAAGGACATCTTCGTGGGCAAGGGCAGCTACAACCAAGAGCTCATGCCTCACGCTATCCTGCTGGAATTCGGCACTCACACCGTCAGCAAGGAACGCGCGGTACGCTCCACCGCCATGATGGCCGACGTAATCGATAAGACGCTGTACGGCCAGGCCACCGGTTCCGCAAGGAATGCTGAAACAAACGAAGGTACAAAAGAGGGCGCAAAAGCAAGCAACGCGGGCGCCGGAACCGGCATCATCTGGATGCTGGTGATCGGCGCGGTGGCCATTTTAGCCTTCGCTTTCCTGTCCACCGGATCGGGCAAAGCCATGCGCGAGAAACTGATGCGCAACACCAGCGAAGTTACGGGCGGGTTGTTTGGGAAGAGAAGAAGGTAAACCGCCTTCACGCTTCTTTGGGAAACTCCACCATCACTTCCCGAAACCGCGCGATGATCCTCGACTCTTTGCGGGAAACCTGCACCTGGGTCATGCCCAGCACCCGCGCGGTTTCCGCCTGGGTGTGGTCGCGGAAGTAACGAAGCAAAATCAGGCGGCGATCCTCAGGGGGCAATTGCTCCAGCAGTTGCCGCAGCAGCATGCGGTCGATGCTGGCTTCGGCTTGGGCCATACCCAGCACATCCTGCAGCGTAGTCCCTTCTTCGCCGAACGGCGCATCCAGCGAAGCCACGGCTTTTCCGCTCTCCAATGCCTGGGCTAATTCGCCGGAATCGCAGCCCAGGGCGTCGGCCAACTCGGGAAGGGTGGGCTCCCGCTGCAGTTCGGCGCGCAACTGATCCGCCATGTTCAGCGCGCGGACAGCCAGCTCCTTGAGCCGCCTGCCCACGGTAAGGGCACCGTCATCCCGCAGAAAGCGGCGGATCTCCCCCATGATCATCGGCACCGCATACGACGAAAAGCGCACGCCGTATGCGGTGTTGAAATTCTTGATGGCTTTGACCAACCCCAAACAACCCAGCTGATAGAGCTCCTCCATGTCGCCGCCCCGGCTGGCAAAGCGGGCGCAAACCGCCCGCACCAACGCTAGGTTGGCGCGCACCATCTGGTCGAGGGCTGCCGCCTCCCCTGTCTGAGCGCGGGCAATCAGCGCCATGGCCTCTTCATGGCTTTGTTTAGCGCTGCTCATTTTTTATCCCGCGCAAAGTGTTTGCGCATGACGATCCGGGTGCCCTCTCCCCGGGTGGAAGTCACTTCCAGCGCATCCATGAAACTCTGCATCACGGCAAACCCCATACCGGAGCGCTCCAGTTCCGGATGAGAGGTATAAAAGGGCTGCATGGCCTGCTCCAGGTCGGCGATACCTTGGCCACGATCCTCCACCTCCACGGTAAGGGTGTGGGCATCGTCGATGGTAGCGGACAGTACCACCGTGCCTTGGGCGCCTTCGTACCCGTGGATGATGGCGTTGGTCACCGCCTCGCTTACGGCGGTCTTAACGTCGGATACCTCCTCGATCGTGGGGTCCAGCTGTACGGCAAACGCGCTGATCGCCACACGGGCAAAGGATTCGTTCTGCGCGCAACCTAGGAACTCCAGCCGCATTTGATTGACGATGCTCATCTCCGAACCTCCCCTGTGCCGCAGCGATGCGTATGTATGATTTGATGCAAACCCGAAAGGTGAAAGATCCGCTGAATCAGCGGGTTCATGTTTTGTACCGACAGCGTACCCTTGCGCCGGGCCAGCGTGCGGTAGCGTCCGATCAGCACCCCGATGCCCGAACTATCCATAAAGGTGAGGCCCTGCATGTCGATCACCAGGTGCACAATCCGCTCGTCGGCGATTAGTTCGTCCAACTCGGTGCGCACCTGTTCGGCGCTGTGGTGATCCAACTCGCCCCGTATGCGTACCATCAGTGTGTCCCGTTGCCGCGCGTGTTCCAGCATGTGGCCGTTCCTCCCCCTTTTGCGCCGCGTATGCCGCCTGATTGTTTCCGTATCTGTGAACCCATATCCTGCCTCGAAAATTCACTTTTTATGCGGCCTGTTGCTTTTCGTTCGACTTTTTTCCCATAATTCAACCATAGTTTGCTCTTTTTCTTGTTTTGCCTTGCGCAAATCCTCATTCTATTGTACAATCTATGGTGTATCAGTTTTTTTGCTCTACCAGATAGGGGGGACCACCCATCGTACGTTTACGCAGTATTGCTTTCTTCTTTTTTTGTGCGCTGATTTTTTTGGGCATGAACATCGCTTTGAGTGAGGAATCGCCACCGGGCCGCAAGGTGGTGTACCTCACCTTTGACGACGGGCCCTGCAGCAATACCCACAAGTTGCTGGATATCCTGAGGGAAGAAGGCGTGCCCGCAACCTTTTTTTTGATCGGCAATGAACTGCGCAAGTACCAGGTAGCCGTGCGCACCATGGTGGAGGACGGCCATGCCATCGGTTGCCATTCTTACTTCCACCAACGCTCATTGCTGCAAACCAAAGACGGGTTTAAGCGTCAGACGACGCGTTTTGACACGGCTTTAGAGGAAGTCCTCGGTTTCCCGCTGGAAGTTCGCTTGTTCCGCTTTCCTTTCGGCTCCAGCAATACCACGCCCAAGGTGCGCCGCTATGCATCTGAGTCCGGTTACCTGTGGATCGACTGGAATGCCAGCAATAGCGATACCGACGATAAAATCAACCAAAAAGCCGATTTGATATTGGCCGCCGCCATCCGCACCTCCCGTGACAAAGACGTCGTTGTGTTGCTGATGCACGAAAACAGACAGCGCACCAGAGAGATGCTCCCCGCGCTGATACAGTATTATCGTGACAATGGCTACGAGTTTGACGTGTTGACGCCCGATATCGACTACATGATACCCGGCGTGAAGATGGGGCTGCCTGCCCCCAAGCAACCTTAGCGATCAAATGCAGGCAATGTGAATTCTATTTGCGTTTCCCTGGGCAGGCGCTGCAATTGCGCGTGGAGGTCGGCGCGAAACTCGCTGATGCGTTGCGCAAAAGACGGCAACCGCGTCTTCAGGCCGACCCCGTCATCGTGTTTTGCTAATCCTTCGATTTCTTGGGCTTCTTGCGCTAATGTGGGACAACCGATGCTGTACAGCGCGCTTTTAAGGCTGTGGGCGCACAGGGCCACCGGGGGCAATTCCCCTTGAGCCAGCGCCCGTTCCAGTAAGGCGTGTTTTTCCGCAAGGTCTTGGCAAAGGGTAAACAGCAAGGTAAGGTAAAGCGCCTCGTCGCCAGCACAATGGAGCATACCGTCGTCGTAATCCAGCAGGGGCACGCGCCCAAGTACAGCGCGCGCAGCCCCGGTGCGAAAAAACTCCTCTCCCAACCCTTTCGGGCCGCCGGGCATGATCTTTTCTTCCGGCAGCAGATGCAATAGCATGTCGCTCAGTTTACCCAGCTCCAGGGGCTTGGTCAATACCCCTTGAATATCCACATAGTGGTACATCTCCCGTGTTTCCGCGGGCAGATTGGCGGTAAGCACCACTACGGGCGGTCCGCTATCGGGTTGTTGTGCACGCAGTGCACGCACCGTCTCCAGGCCGTCCATCTCGGGCATCATGTGATCCATAAACACGATGTCAAAGGAATGCCGGCTCACCAACTCCAGCGCTTGCCTCCCGGAGCTTGCTTCGCGCACCTCCAATCCATAGAGCCGAAGCAGGGATGAACCCACCAACAGATTGGCCGGATTGTCATCTACGATTAGCGCGTTGGCCTCCCGTGTGGAGAATACCAGCTGGGCCAGTTGCTCGTTGCGCTGGGCGCCTTCGGCGTGGCGGGCCAGTTCATTGTTCAAAAAGGCGGCCAGCAGCGGCATATGTAGGGTGCTCAGGAGCGCATCCCCTTCTGGTAGGGGGTGATATTCCCCCCCTCCCTGCATTAGGGCACGGTGGGTGCCCGCAGGCAGTGCCGCGCTTGCCCAGGCGCGGGCATTGTCCCCTTCTCCTTCCACCAGCAGGTGGGTTAAGCGCTGGGCATCATAAACCCGCGCCCTTGCGGCGTCCACCCCAAGCTCCACAGCCATAGCCAGCGCCCGTGCGGCGAAATCCTCATCGTCGCTGCACACCAATAGGCGCTTGCTTTTTTTATCTTCCACACGGGCCACAGGCGCGTCATCTTCCACCGCGTGGGAAAGGGAAAAGGTAAAACGGGAGCCCTGGCCCAACCGGCTTTCCACGGTTATATCGCCGCCCATCAGCCGCACCAATTGCCTGCTGATGGCTAAGCCTAGGCCGGTTCCTTCCTGCATGCGGTCGCGAGCGGGAACCATCTGGCGGAAGTGCTCGAACAACTGCCGTTGGTCCTCCTGGCTGATGCCTACGCCGGTATCCTCCACCGCATAGTCCACCTGAACGCCTTTTTCTGAACTGCGGCAGTGTATGGAAAGGGTCACTTTTCCCTTGTCGGTGAACTTCACGGCGTTGATCAGCAGGTTGAGCAGCACCTGTTTGAGCCGCAGTTCATCGCCAATCAGCGCCCGGGGCAGCGCAGGATCGATATCAGCGTGCAGGGTGAGCGGTTTGCCCCGGGCCCGCAGCCGCGCCTGGGTGCATAGATCGTCCAGCAGCGCCAAGGTATGAAAGGGCGCCTGAATGATGGGCATGCGCCCGGCGGCAATCTTGCTAAAATCCAATATGTCGTTTACCAGGTACATCAAGGTTTGCGCGGCGCTCTTGATGCCCATGGCGTGGGCGTATGGTTCGGAGGGCAGCACGCCGCTGAGCAGCAACAGGTCCGCCAGGCCGGATACCGCGTGTATCGGCGTGCGGATCTCGTGGGACATATGGGCCAGGAAGTCGTTCTTGGCGCGGTTGGCCTCCAACAGCTCCTCCTGCGCGGCCTGCAAGCGCTGCTGGGCCATGTAGGTATCGCTGATGTTCATCAGCAAACCGCACAGGTAGCGCACACCGCTTGTTCCGTCCACCATCAGCGAACCCCGGTCGTTCACATGCAGAACCGTGCCGTCGGCATGAACCAGGCGATACTCCAGGTCGTAGCTATGGTCGGGATGCAGGGCGATCTGCTGCGGTATATCCCGCCGCACCTGCTCCCGATCGGCCGGATGAACGATGAGCAAGGCGCTCTTTACGTTCTCCGGGCTGTAGCCGGTGAGCTCACGGTAGCCCCGGCTGGCGTATTCGAGTATAAAGCCATCCTCCCGCAAGCGATATAAGCCGCTGGGAGCGGCGTCTGCCGTAGCTTGTAGGAGTGGATCAGGCATGTGAGACATGGCGACCTCTTTCATTGCTGGTTAAAATAACGTGCAACTTCTTTTACTTGTTTGATTGCTTCAGCATCTTTACTTGTCGGAATATCATCTGTCCGTAATGATAAAACAGTGTGTTTACTAAATCCATCTACATTCATTTTTTTGAACATCCACTCTGACAATCTGATGGCTTCTACTGGACCGCCATCTCCACCTCCAACAAGGATCAAGGCCGCCTTTTTATTGGATAAAATAAACTCGTCTTTCAAAAAGCGCTTTGCACAATAATATGCTTGAAACCTGCTTGCCAAACCCATGAGCGGAGGAGTCAACTTCGACATATATATCGGCGACGCAATAACGACATTATCAAAAGCATCTTGATAAATCATTTGCATTTCATCATTAACAATGCAACCTTTTTTCCGTTGGCAAGCTCTGCAATCAACGCAAGGGGCGATATTACTATAGTAAACAGATATTTCTGTGACTTCTCCATCAAGAAATTCTCTCAGTACAGATAGCAAATTGGCAGTATTTCCATTTTTTCTGGGTGACCCATTGATAATCAGTGTTTTCAGACAGGAATCCTCCCCTGCTGGTTGCTGTGGTAGTTGAATAGACAGCAACAAGATATTAAGATAACTCCAACAGTTTTTGCAGCTTCCTATCAAAAGTGAGTATTACAGCTTCCTCTACACTGCCATATCCAGCCAATAGGCAATCAACAAAATCTAGATTGTTTTCTGCAAACAACTCCAGCCCTTTCAACACAACTCCCCGATGCGGTAGCTCGCAGCGAGTATTTTCCATGAAAACGCGAAGCTCGCTTCCTATATCCTTGCGGTTCACCTCGTACACACGTGATAAAACGTGCACGACTTCGCACAAAACCTCAAGCGGCACCACGACAATTTGTTCATCAATAATCGAGCGAGCTTTGGGAGACAATTCTGCGTGGTCACCAAGTATATACCGAAGTACAATATTTGCATCAACGATCTGCATATTTCTCTGCCACCGCCTGTTCCCAAACACCGCTTTCCTTTGGAATCAGCGATGGATTCGCATATTTTTGCAAGCAACCATAAGCCGACTGTTGGCGTTGGATGCGTGCATTTCCTTCCTGTACAGTAGGACGAAGGTCAAACGGAAGGCCGCCGATATTTTTCGACGTATACAGGAAAACATTCACTGCATCCGTAATGCTCATGCCATACCGTGCGTAAATCGCTTCGACATCGGCCTTCACCTGTGGGTCTATTCGAATATACATGCTAGCGGTTTTTGCCACATAGATCACATCTCTTTCTAATGCTCATCATATCACATAATATGTACAAAAGCAATACAATGAGATCACCGAACCCTCACTCCCTTGCCCAATGCAACGTAAACGTAAAACAAGCTCCCTCTCTCCGCTTGCTGGTCACGGTGATCTCCTCACCCAGCAGCGTCAGTATCTCCCGCGCGATGGCCAGGCCCAACCCGGTTCCATTGCCCTGATGGGCTTTGTCAGCCTTGTAGAAGCGGTCGAACACGTGGGGCAGATCTGCCTCGTCGATGCCTACGCCGCCATCCCGCACCGAGATATAGAGCGCGTCGGGCCGGGCTTCGGCATAAAGCTCAATGCGCCCGCCTTCCGGAGTGTACTTGATGGCGTTGTCCAGCAGGGACACCAGCACCTGCTCCGTCCGGTCCGGGTTGCCATACACCTTGGGCAATTGTTTCTCCGGCAGTTGCAGGGTAAGCGGTTGGCCGTGATCCTCGGCATGAGGCCGGAACTTTTCGTACACATCCCGTATCATGTGCAGCGGATCAAAGGGATGCTTTTCCAGCGAGAGCATACCCGACTGCAACCGGGACAACTCCAGCATATCGCTTACCAACCGGGACAGGCGCAGGGTCTCGCGCAGCATCACACCGTACAGGCGGTTCCGGTCGGCTTCATCGGTCACCAGTCCGTCCCGCAATGGTTCCACCAGGGCGCGCAACGCGGTAAGGGGGGTGCGCAACTCGTGGGACACGTTGGCTACATAATCGCGCCGGGTCTGCTCCAGCCGCTCCTCCCGCGTCACGTCACGGAACACGCCCACCGCACCGGCCACACGGCCCTCCTCATCCTCCAACGCCACCAAAGAAGCCTGTACAGCAATAGTACCGGTGTGTATCACAAAGGTGGTGGCTCCTTTGCCGCTAAGCACCGCATCGTATGCGACCCATGCTTCCTCCATCTCTTCAATCGGCATCAAGCTGGTTGTACGCATGGCAGGATTGACATGGGTGATATTTCGTTGGGCGTCCACCGCCAAGATGCCTTCGGACAAGCTGTTGAGGATCCGGCGCAGGCGGGTGCGCTCCACCACGAGCTCAGCCACAGTGCGCCCCAACTCCCCGGACAGAAAATTCAGCGCGCCGCCAAGCTCCCCGATCTCGCCTCGGGTATCCGTATTGGCGCGCACGGAAAAGTCCCCGCCTGCCATGGACAGGGCAACGTCCCGCATGTGCTTGATGGGCCAAGACAAGCGGCTGGACACGATGTAGGCGATGGGCAGCATCATCAGCATGGCGCCTAGCAGGGTGTAGAGTAAGGTATTGCTCAGGCTGCGCATACCGGTGATGACTTCGGTCATGGTCTGGGCCATAAACACCGCGCCAATCACATGTTCGTTGTAGCGGATGGGCACACCGGCCAGCACCAGGTCCACTTCCTCAGGAAAGGCGAGCTCTGTGGGAGGCATGGCCCTTGGCCCAAACAAAAAGTTATCAAAATTGATTAAAACGTCCTGTGGATACCCAAAGGTAATGGCCCTGCCCTCATCGGCGCCGGAGGCTGGCAAGCGGCCTATGTGGGTGGCCTCCTGGCCCGATAATACCCGGTCCAGCGCCCGGTCAATGGAGGTGGGCAGGGCGAATGCCTGCCCGCCGTTTTGGATGGTAAGCACCGCCTCGCCCCGGATGTTCACCACCCATACATAAGCATCCCACTGGGCGGAATTGCTTCGCAGCAGGGTTTGCAGCATCAGCGCCGACATATTGCCCCGCTCCTGGTGCTCCACCAGGGAAGCGATAAAGCGGGCTTTGGGCAACATCTCGTCGGTGCGCCTGGCAGCAAAAACCCGCGGTGATATTACCTGATACACCCCCACCGACAGCAGCGTGGAAAGCAGCAGCGCCGATATCACCAGCAACAGCGTGCGCCGGAGCAGCGCACTGCGAAGCATCATGTGTTCACCTCAAACTTGTAACCCACCCCATACACGGTTACGATCTCCCATCCGCCGGGAACCTCGGCGGCAAGCTTTTGGCGCAGGCGCTTGATGTGGGTGTCCACGGTGCGGGTATCCCCAAAGAAATCATATCCCCATATGCGCGACAAGATTTGTTCCCGGTCAAACACCCGGCCGGGATTTCCGGCCAGCAAGTGGAGCAGTTCCACTTCGCGGGGCGTGCAGGCTACGGGTTCACCGTTTAGCTTTACAAGGTAACGCTCCGGCTGTATCTCCAGATTGCCAAAGGTTAAAATGGTGAGCTGCTCCTCGGGCAGAGAATCGGCGTCCATGGTTCGGCGAAGCACCGCTTTGATGCGGGACACCACCTCCCGTGGGCTAAAGGGTTTTACGATGTAATCGTCGGCCCCCAACTCCAAGCCTAGAATGCGGTCGATCTCCTCCCCGCGGGCGGTGAGCATGATCACCGGCAGGCGCGAGGTCTTTCGCAGCGTGCGACACACCTCTATGCCCGACATGCGCGGTATCATCAGATCCAGTACCATCAGATCGAAGGTATGCTGCCCCGCCATAGCCAAGGCCTGTTCGCCGTCGTAAGCCGAGGCATGGGCAAATTTCTCCGCATCCAGGTAGAGGGAGAGGGACTGGTGCACCACCGGGTCATCGTCGCAGATTAATATGCACGGAGTGGTGTTCATGGGAATCACCTCACGGTGAGTGTATCCAAAAAATATGGCGCGGATGTGACAAAGGGATGAAAAAGTATAAAGGAAGGTTCAAAAAACCTTCCTTTATAGATACGATCGTTTGGAATTACAGAATCGAGAAGGCGACGGCTACGCCCACAAACACGATAGCAACCGTGGCGGCCAACGTAATCAGGATATTGAAGGAGGGGCCGGCGGTATCCTTGAGCGGATCGCCAACGGTATCGCCGATGACGGCGGCCTTGTGGTTCTCGCTGCCTTTGCCGCCGTGGCTTCCGGCTTCGATGTTCTTCTTGGCATTGTCCCAAGCGCCGCCGGAGTTGAGCATGAAGATCGCCATCACAAAACCGCAAGCGATAACGCCCGCCAGAAGGCCCACCACACCAGCCGGTCCCAAGAAGAAACCGGTTACGATGGGCGCAAGGATTGCCAGCAGGGAGGGAGCGATCATCTGCTTTTGGGCGCTGCGGGTGCACAGGTCCACACAGGCCGCGTAATCGGGTTCAGCGGTGCCGTCCATCAGGCCTACGATCTCTTTGAACTGACGGCGGACTTCCACCACCACACTCATAGCGGCGATATGCACGCCGGATATGGTGAGCGCCGCAAACAACAATGTGAGCATGGCGCCCAGGAAGATGCCGATCAGCACAGGCGGGTTGATCAGGTTGAGGTTTAGCGCGGATTTTCCTGCATTTGCCAGTTGTGTATCCGCCGCGTTTACGTACGAAACCAGCAGCGCCAAAGCCGTAAAGCAGGTGGAGCTGATCGCAAAACCCTTGCCGGTGGCTGCCGTGGTGTTGCCCAGGGCGTCCAGGGCATCGGTGCGCTCGCGGACTTCATGGGGCAGGTGCGCCATCTCCGCGATGCCGCCAGCATTGTCCGCAACCGGGCCAAAGGCGTCGGTAGCCAGGATGATGGCGTTGGTGGCGAGCATAGCGACGGCGGCAAGGCCGATGCCATAGAGGCCGGCATTAAAGCTGACAAAACCGCCGGAGAGCGCAAAGCTGGCGATGGCGGCAATCGATACGGACAGGATCGGCCCGGCGGTGGACTTCATACCCAAGGACAGGCCGCCGATCAGCAGCGTGGCGGAGCCGGTCTCGCTGGAATCGGCCAAATCACGGGTAGGCTTGTTGGCGTCGGAGGTGTAATACTCGGTAAAGAAACTCACCGCGAAACCCGAAGCAATACCGACAGCCACCGAAGCAAAGATACCCCAAGCATTCTGCGCCATTTCCGGAGCGTGGGACAGATTCGCCACAAACAAAGTCAGCGGCAGGGTAGCGATGGCAGCCAGCCCGCCGGCGATATACACGCCGCCGTGCAAGGAACGCAGCAGGGTCTTTTGATCGGTCTTTTCTTTTGTTTGTACAAAGAAGGTGCCGATGATAGAAGCGAGCACGCCCACCACGGAAATCAGAATGGGCAGCAGCAGGCCGGCGGAGCCGTATCCGGCGGCAAAACCCAAGGCCACGCACGCTACGATAGCATTGGAGTTGGACTCGTACAGGTCGGCGCCCATGCCGCACACATCGCCCACATTGTCGCCCACGTTGTCGGCGATGACGGCGGGGTTGCGGGGATCGTCTTCCGGGATACCGGCTTCCACCTTACCTACCAAGTCGGCGCCCACGTCGGCGGCCTTGGTAAAGATACCGCCGCCCACACGGGCGAACATCGCCATGGAGGCGATACCCATACCGAAGGTGACCATGGTTTGGGCTATCGTACCCGTATCGGCATTAAACACAAACCGAAGGAGCAGGTACCAGGTGGTGATATCCAGCAGGCCCAGGCCGTTGACCGTAAAGCCCATCACCGAACCCGAGGAAAAGGCCACGCGCAGCGCCTTGTTGAGGCCCTCGGTAGCGGCGTTGGCGGTACGGGCGTTGGCGTAGGTGGCTACCTTCATGCCAATAAAGCCCGAAAGGCCGGTGAAGAAACCGCCCGTAACAAAAGCGAAAGGCGTAAACTGGTTGACCAGCCCAAAGAACGACAGCGCCAACAGAACCACAAACATCACCGCAAAAAAGATGGCTACGGTTCTGTACTGGCGCTTGAGGTACGCGTTTGCGCCCGCCCGGATAGCAGCCGCGATCTTGATCATCTTTTCGGTGCCCTCGGAGAAGGAGAACACCTTCTTCGCTTGAAACACAACGAAAATGAGCGCGGCGGCAGCGCCTACATACCCCAGCCAGAACAGATGGTCGATCTCGTCCATGACCGCCTCTTCAACCAGCTGAACGACTTCTTCTGTTTCCACCACGTCAGCTGCCGCTTCGCTTTCTCCTGCCAGCGCGACACCAAACTGCAACAACATGAGAGCCACCAACACCAGTAAGAATACCCGTTTCATATCCCTTTCCTCCTGTGGCCCTGTCCATAAAGCATCATGGGCAGGAGATTTGATAATAATGGACACGTAAAGCTGTATTTGGGCAAAAAAAAGCGCGCGGCACACCCGATAGATCCTACTTACCCATTTTCATCTCGTACGTCCCGTAGTATATTAATGCAACCCTCGAAAAATGTCAATAGATTCACTAACAAAAAATATCGGAATTAGTCGGAAAGAATAGCCATAGGGAACTGACATACACGCAATATAGTGGAACCATATGGAATCAGCGGCAGGGAGATAGCTTGGGCGGCATCCACTTCCGGTGCGATGGGCGGGGCCTCCGCTACGCCCTGTTTTGCTTTCCATCCGGGCAGGAGCACAGCCTTTGCTTCCACGATCAACGGCGATCCATAGCCAAAGGACGCGGCCTGAGCCGGATCGTATTGCACCGTGCAGGCTTGATTGGGCAGCAGTGCGTAAGCCCAGGGCAGGCCCGCATCGATTGCGTGGGCAAGCAGCAACGGCCCCCGGCTCAGGGCAACCGTGCGATAATACCACTCACTCTGCACAACCTCCATGGGCAGGTGCAGCGTCACCGTATCGCCTGGCCGCCAGGTTCGGTTGAGCACAACAAAGGAGTTGGGCTTGCAATCAAACCGTTCCTCCCCCACCGCAAGGGTTGCGCCTTGGGCCCAGCCTGGTATACGCAGGTGCAACGGAAAGGCCGCTTCCTGCCGTACATGGACATGCAAAGCAACGCTCCCGTCAAAGGGATATGCGGACTGTACATCGATCCGTACCGCACCGCCTGCCGTACGGGCGCGCACCGAGCAAGGCGCGTAGGACATGGCGGCAAGGCCGCCGTCCTTCGAGGCCATCCACAGGGAAGCGGCAAAGCGCGGGAATCCATGATGCAGCGAGGTAAGATCGGCATCCGCCAGATCACTTGAGAAAGCAATCCTATCGGCATCGATTTGATTGGGCCGCTGCAGGCGCTGCCAGGCGCGCATGTCGGTTGTATAGGCGGCGGGCAACGCATTAAAGGCCAGCTTTTCCAGCACATCGCCATGGGATGCCGTCCCCAGCGAAATCAGCAGGGACTCCAGCGTAGACATCAACGCACCGACCGCCCCGCTCATCGTACCCCGGGAGGGCGAAGCGCCGCTTAGCAGGTCGTCGCCGCTGAACAACCCGTTGGGAAAGCCATGGTGGCGCATCAGCTTGGCGTAACCTATGTCAAAGGCTTCGGTGTGTTTGATGCCACCTGTAAACTGGGCGATGAGCCCGGGAGTTTTCAGGCCCATCGCCAGGTTCATCGCGTGGGTTTGCTGATATACCTGGGTGTGGTATGGATCGCCGTCCAGCATGCCTTCGCGTATTGCCTCCCAAGATAACGGCTTTTTGTAGGGCGTGGTATGGCAAAAGGCCGTCCAGTCGACGCATTGCGCCCGCAAGACGTGGGCCAGCTCCAACAGAAAGCGCTTTTCGGTCACACGGTACAGCCACAGCGCCGGCTGAAGTAATTCCCCCGCCCGTGCCGCCGCCTTCGGGCCCAACGGCTGCTCTTTGAGCCGTTCCCACGCATATTTGCAGTAGCGAAGCATGTGGGCCAGCGCCCGTTTATCGGCAGTGGCCACATAGTACTGCTGCAGAACCTGCATCAATCCGGCGCGGGCACACCAAGCCTCGTCGCTATCCTCCATGGGAGGCAGGCAGCCGTCTTCCCGCTGGGTTTCCATAGCCTTTTCGATCCGCTTATGGGACGCGTCGATCCACTGGTCGTCGCCAAGCAGGTATCCCAAGGGCAACGCTGCGGCAAGGGGCAGGGCATCCCCTAAATTCTCTGCCTGGAGCACAAGCTGTGCGCGCAGCCAGCCCTCGGGCCGGATGGCGCCCAAGGGCAGGGGCGCAAAAGGAACGTCCATGAGCGGGGCACGATTGAATATTGGTTTTGCGGGCATAAGGACCTCCGACGAGTTTTATATGTTTCACCGCGCCATGGTACGAATCTCTTCCAGCATCTTTTCCACAATCCCGCTCAGCGGCATTGCCCCCAGATCGCCTTCCTTGCGGGAACGTACCGCCACCGTTTGATCCTCCACCTCTTTGTCGCCAATCACCAGCATGTACGGCGCTTTTTCCATTTGCGCTTCCCGAATCTTAAACCCGATCTTTTCGTTGCGCAGGTCGATTTCCACGCGGATACCCTGGGCGCGCAGCCCGTCGGCTATCTCCCGGGCCCAATCGTCGCAACGCTCGGTGATGGTGAGCACCTT
>Ga0123353_10007354_pt1 | contig 14861 bp, 5 predicted proteins | sample TergutLab28metaG_3_FD_92763 | JGI IMG/M metagenome (GOLD analysis project Ga0123353, IMG submission 92763) | Labiotermes labralis P3 segment gut microbial communities from Petit-Saut dam, French Guiana - Lab288 P3 | ecosystem: Host-associated > Arthropoda: Insects > Digestive system > Gut ... | reverse complement strand
TTGAAGGAATGCCACATCATCAGTGTTGTGTTTTTTTTTTTTATGAAATGCTATTTATTTCAAAATTTAATCTTTTGTACCAGAATAATGCTCACAGTTTTCATAAATCATGGGCAAAAAGTATAGATACCCCCTTTCCCCCCCACATTCCACCCTGTCCTGGTAGGATGAAGGTTAATAGGATAGTACTGTCCAATTCATCCATTAAAGGTAGAGTAAGGAGACAGTAAGTCGGCTTGTGAGATTGCCATACTGTAAATATGTGTTTCCCCCCATCCCACCCCACCCTGTTTTCAGCTTTTGAACCAGGACTGTTGTTCCCAAAATGTGATATAAACTTTGTACCATTGAAGGGCACTCCATTGTTGAACTGAATCTTATTAAACTGTCAGTAAAATTTTGATATATGTACAAACTTGTAGCATGGGGTGGGAATGCACTAACAATACCAGCAACCATGTCATTCAGGGCCCTGTAATGGTAGTAGATGTTCAACAAATATGCACTTTATGTTTTTTAAAGTAAGGTATGTGCATTTTGATGTGGAGATAGTTGAGAATTGTGACTACACATTGTGTGTGATTTGTGAGTTGGTGATCACGAACATCACTATGTGATATTTTGAGGTTGAATCCAACAAATTTAATATACTCAGAACCTTCACTAAAGCAGTAAATTCTTTACAAAAATCAGATGAAGTAAGAGTTAGAATAGTAGTAAGACTGTGTCACTATAAATCTTTCTACTAGGACAGTTGGCATTATGAGTTGTGCATGGAACTGCTTGTATATCTTTGCTAGAATAATATCTGTTAAGTGGGTTGAGGTTATTATCCCTATGACCTGCTTTCATTTTGTCATTCTTCTTCACCCTCTATCAAATGCAGATCTTTTTTGACAGAAATGTTTGCAGTTTGTGTGTTTAGACCGGACATATATTATACATAAGATTTTATTTAGAGAAATTGTCTTTGTTATTTTTCTGACAGTCTGATCCACATAGATTTGTCAAACGTAAAGGTGAAGGTAAAAGTAAAGTTCACCCTAGAACAGGCCACGAAAGCCCAGAGGGGGAGTAGAGGTATAGCTCTACTCTTTCTTTAACCTCTGCGCTAGATGGGGTGAGTGGTCAGTGCCACGCCCTGTCCACTTTACCCCCAGGAGAGACCCGGTGCCCATTGTATAGGAGTCTGGTTGGACCCCAGGGCCACTCTAGACAGGTGTGGAAATTCTCGCCCCCACCGGGATTCATTCCCCCGACCGTCCAGCCTGTAGCGAGTCGCTATACCGACTACATTATCCCGTCCCACAATTTCTCAAACTCTGTTCATAATTAAACAATTTAGGTACAGACCAACTGATGTGGCACTGGTAAATAAGTTACCTATGTTCATAACATTTGCAATGTCTTTAATTTTTGCAAAACTAAGCACAAGGACAATAAACCAACCACAGCTTTGCTCTTGGTGTTTAGATTGTCGACGTGGGCAGTCACTTGTTGTGTGGGCAATATCAGAGGGGCGACAGGTGGCACGTGAAGTGGATGCATTCCTCATGGGTTCATCAACATTGCCTGGACCTGGCGGTGTAATTACAATGGTTACTAGCAGCCAGAAAGGTTAAAGTAGCCTAGGCCACAATTGTATGGTCTATTATATTCTGGCCTACAGTTAATGCAGAGGTAGGCTGGCTAGAGTAAATCCAGTACTAGACACATATTCCTAGCAGTCATAATATAAGATGGGATGATTACTTGAAGAAAACAAACAGTTGTGCATAAAACCAACCATATTTGTTAGTCTTCCAATGAATGTGAGAAAGAAATAAATGCATTGGAAGATATATAAAAATTAAAATGGAAAGTGCAAGTAAGTAGTGACATCTAAGGGACCCCTCAGATTTAAATTTTAAGGTCATGCCTCTAAACTGAAGGTCCCCATCTCATATTATTATTTCTGTTTAGAGGTGTTTTGCATGTGATATAAATATTACAACACAATATGATTTTATTTCTCTATCTGTGGGCAGTCAAGTTGCTGAAATATTGCTCTGTAGAAGCTCTTTGTGATGCATGTATTTGGTGTGTTAAACCATATATGTATTTACAGCATTAATATTGTGTTGACATTACAGTTGCAATTATGAGCATAAAAGTTAAGATATTGTTATGTAATATGAAATGATAAACCAAACTGATTAAGTTGTCAGATGTACAGAATGGTATGAAATGTTTTGTATAGTGTTGTTATATATGTAAGTCCACAGGACAGGACTTGGAAATGCCATGAAGCATGCACATGTTATGAAGCCTTTATGAAAAATGTGTACTGTAATTGTATTTTTATTTTGATTTGGAAGAAAATAAATAATTTTAGGTAACATTTAACTATGTAGTTATGTGATATTTTTGACCTACTATTGTAGTATTGATAAAACACCAAATAATAAAGGAACTGTTGAATTGTACCAAATGACAGCTTATGAGATGAATAAATTGAAGAAGATTGTAGAATAATGCTTTTTATTTATTTATATTTATTATTGCATTTATTGTATTTATAGTGTAAGTGTTGAATATGTCTTGGTGTATGTGTGCTGGATGTGGCCAGGAAATGAGTTGTGGGGAGGGAAAAATGTGTGTACTTGAAACAGTCGTAAGCTTTATATAATTGACATACTTCTGCATCAATACATGCAGGCAGGCACACATACATGCAAACCTACATATAAATGTCTTTGTGTGTATGTGAGATACTTGTATGAGCTATATTATGCTTCAAGTTGTTGAAAGTATGTCAGCCTGAAAACAGTTTCATTCTGTGGCAAACCATAGGAATAAAGATTCATGTTTCTATTGGTATTCCATGGCTTGTTTCTTGAATCTGTGGTATAAACTAATTATGTCACTGTGTCAGAAACAGTAGCAGTAATATACAGTGACATTAATATTGAACAAATTTTCCTGTTTTGTATATTGTGTGTACTGGTGAATGAAACCCTAATTCTGCACTCATAGTATTGTTCAGGCACTAGGAAGTGATACCATATATTCTGTACAGGCAGTTCTGCTATAACAGAATTGTTGTATTCATGTGAGACCTCACATTATAGTAAATAGCGTATTAAATATAGGGTCAGATAAGAAAAATTATGGCCCATCATTTGGCTGTATATCTTCACACTTGTTGCTGCAGTCCAATAATAGCCAACATGCATCAGTTGTGTTATAGGTAGTTAACGTTCAGAACACATATATAATAGCAGAACTGACTGTGTTTAGTAGTTAATACCATAATATAAAAACAATGATAGATACTGTTCATGAAGCCTGTGTAACAGAAATCCTGAATTTTAAAGTAACTGTCTTTGGTGCACTTTAAAGTCTTTTTTTGTTGATCCAGTGAAAGAATGCATCTACACAATACATAGTGTTAACTTATACCACACAATTGTACTGTCCATAAAATGGGAGGTCTTTGCAGTAAGTTTGTATTTCAGGGGCGTTGTCCGCATACCATGTGTTTCAGTTATAGAGTACACCTGTTATTAAAAGAAAAATTAATGATGGTAGAGAAAGTTCTGTTTTATTGTTAAACATGTAATCTGTTTTATTTCAATTGCATTTAGCCCATTTATGTGACAAGTTAACATCCACTCTTGCAAAATTGTTGCATTTCATTTATATATGTTCCTGTGTACATGAGTCAGATACATTGTTTTTTGAAGTTAATTTATGTTACTGGCAGTTGTCCTCAGCTAAATGTTGTCTCTCTTTAATTCCTGAATTCCTGAGCCATTTTACACTAGAGGCTTGTAACCACATTTCATGTATGAGAATTGCAGAGTACAACAATTCAAAGTGCATATCATTGTTTCAGATGAAATGTCACACCAGTTTTCATTGTCCACCTACTTCACTTGTTGACCATGATTAAGATCAAAGATTTTTCTTCTTCTAAGTATTTTGAAGTTTAAGCCTTGATCATTTGTTTGTACATATCTTTAAAAGACTCTTGGCACATATAATATTCTTCCAGTTAAAAAGCTCATGTAGATGTTCATATTAAACTGTTTTCTGGGTTAGATTAAGTGAATATTGTAATCCAAACTTCACACTTGTATTGCACTTACTCACTTTCCATGAAGTGTGAATGTAGGCTGATATTTTCTGCTAATTTTACAGTTTTGTTTTCTTCAATGGACCAGCAGACCACATCATGGTATTTAAGAGTTAGTTACATTGTGTGGTGGAAGTTTAAGTTGTTTATGCCATAGGAAAATTCACAGGATGAATCTTTAATTTTTACAAAAAGGAATTGTTGTATAAATGTTTACATTGTGCTTGCTTGTTCAGTTTTTCCTTGTTTAAGGGATTTGTTTATTCAGGTAATCAAATCAAAGAGAATGAGATGGGTGAGGCAGGCCTATGAACGGGGAAAACGGAAATGCATACAGAATTTTTGCCTGTTGGGGGGGCATGAAGGAAAGGGACCACTTGGAAGACACAGGAATAGATGGATTCTTACAGTAATAGTATGGGAGTGTGTGGACTTCATTCATCTGCCTCAGGATACGGACAAGTGGTAGGCTGTTGTGAACATGATAATGAGTCTTAAAGTTCCATAGAATGTAGGCAATTTCTTGACTACCCATGGAACTATCAGCTTCTCAAGATAGACTGTACTCCATTTGGGTAATAAGTGAGTCTGAAGGTCATGTGGGAACACATCAGACAAGTTAACTTCAGCTTTAATTTGACAGTATCTCTGCACTGTTTAACTTGGACACTGATTGTATTTGAATCCTTGTGATCGGAAGTGGCGGGATCATTTCTTTATACATAGAACATGAATGTAGGTGCATGTTTTTGGTTCATTATTTGGCTGCTGTGTTTTGCATAGGAAGATACTTTTGTAGTTCTGAAACCATTTTATTTAAGTTTTAGCACACTAAATATTTGAAATATCGGAATCCTTTTCATGTTTACATTACCATGTTTTTCCTGTCAGTATTGCAGGCCATACATAGTTGCATTTTCTCATCTACTTGTACACATATATTTGGTATTTTCTATGATCATATGCAATACTTGGTCTACTGACACAAGATGTTACTAATATCTTGTTATTAGCAGTGGAAGTTAGTTGTCAGGTTACACTTATAAGTTATGTTACCTTAAATACATTGTATAGGTTAATACAAAATGTGAAAATCATATGTCATTAAAGATGCCAGTTGTTTTGTTTGCATGTATGCATGTATAATTAAACCATTTTTTATTAAAAAAAACACTATTTTAGTAGGAAGCAAAGTAGTCAGGGGGGGTGGGGGAGAAAGTGAGTTGGGAGATGGTTAATGAGAACATTTTTTCCCTTTTGTTGCCCCGTCTGCGATAACTTGGTGATGGATTCTGAAGAGCAGTGTGCAGTTCCTGTCCTGTACACTGAATGCCAGTGAATGGAAAATGGCACATTTTACGTTAAATGTATACAAAAAATAAAAGGCATGACCTACAACATTACATCTTTTGGAAATGCAGACTATACAGAATTAGTCTCTGTAATCTAATATTTATGTTATCCTGTGTTAATTATCTGTGTGTCTTTCATTCAGCTTGTTGAGTGCCCATATCATGTTTCATGTTACAGTAATAGCTTTTTTTTATTCTGATTTTGTAGAGTGAATAAATGATTTGGACATGGGATGTTAATATTGATCACCTACTTTTGTTCAAAAATATTTAACTTTTTGTTTAAAAGTTCGGAATTTTAACAGTTTAAGCGCAGATAAATGTATAAAAATGTTAGTAGATATTGTTTGTAATTGAGTATCACTAAATGTCAGTAAGTATTTGATGTTGGAAGGTTTAATAAATGAAAAGTTATCATTTTAAATCTGAGTACTAAAATCAGGATGTTATATGGGGGTAACCTGACGGAATGGAATGCATCATTTCTGAGACTTTTCTATACTGAGATGTAGCTGTCAGCTTTCTTTATTTCAGCGTTGTCATCTTTTTGTTCATTGTTGAACACGGTTTAGCAGTAAGTGCAGTTGTGTGGTAATTTTATGCAGAACTCCTTGTATTATTGTTTTCATTGTACATTACGTAACATATATCATGACTTACACGTATTACGTAGTGGCAGCATATAGACTAGAAATATTAAATGTACAGAAATTTTTGGTTTTAAAATTGTAATTAGCGTAAAGCATAGCTACCATTTTTTCCACATTACTCCAAATTTATATGAACTTTAAAGTTCTTTGTGTGCATAGTGCGTTTAAAATAAGTGTGCCAAAGTGAACTATCTAATTTTAAATCAAAACACTCATGTCACTTTCATGGTAAGGTACATGTACTATTAATGTTAGCGCATATATACAGCCTCAAAGAAAATGTTATTACTAGTATAATTTCACTGTTACATTTATTTGTTTCCTGTGTATTAACAAATTAAAAATTTTCACTACTTGTACAAAATATATTGGTTCCATATAACCAACTGACATATCAATATGGATTGTGGTCATCTAAATGCATAATACATTACAGATAATATGTAGTTTGCAACATCACAGCCATAGACAGTTCCCTCCATAGCAGTGATGTGTATAGCCCAATGTATTTAATGGTCTGTGCTTTTTTTGCATTTAATTGTCTCATGCATTACAGTAGATCTGTAGCATTTAATGTCTCATTATGTAACATGCAGAAGTTTCAGTTAGCTTGACCATGATCATTCAGGTCAGTCTTATGGTAATGTGCACAGGTCTTGACATGATGCTTAAATACTGCTGATGTATCATCAGTAAGAAATCTTAAATAATGTTAAATTAGATCCATTCTGCTTGCTTATGAGCTTTATGCTCAAGAAGGAGGAGTCTGAATATCATTTATTTGTAACACTGAAACAAGTAACTAGCTTAGAGAATAAAAGCTGAGGCCGTATGCTTAAATAACATTGGACTGTTTCAGATTAATCTCATTCTTGTGTTGTGATTGAAGTAAACTCACAAGGGCAGAATCTGAAGGAAATAATAAAATCATGCCCCCCTACCAAAGAGGAAAGGAAAGTAAAAAAGAAAGAAAGGAGTACTCTGTAAGATATTATGCTTTCATGGTGACTGTTCAGTAACATCTTGAGCAGTCATCCATAAGAAAATGGAGCTGGAACTCAATGGGCCACAAAGGACTGGGTACCAGCTCTATTGTTGTATGTCCGTTCATCCAAGAAGAATTTTCTACATAGAGAGGATTCCTTTCTTTGGGATGGATGGTTGGATGAATGAATGAATGAGTGACTGTTACCATCAGCAGGTTTGTTGACAATCTAGATGCATTCTGCAAGAGAGGGAGGGCATTCTTGAATGCACTCTGCTGAATAGATTGTTGTTGGCTTAGGGAATTCAGTCTGCCTTGTAAAAAAATTTTTAGTAATATATTCTACAATACGTATGGTATTTTCTAATTATTTGTTGCAAACTAGTATATATTATTAATTTGATTTTGAGGTGAGACATTTTGCATGCGAACTTCACCATCATCGTATTATGAAATTTGTTTTCTGTAATGCTGTTACATTTTTATTGCATAGGTGTGCATAAAAACTCACTGATTGACATGATTGGAAGAAATGATGAAGGGTGTATCACCACCAGAATGAGGACAAAAACTGCTTCAAGATAACACCTAAGAATTAATGTAACAGAAAACTAATCTAAATTTGATACATTGCTTGTATATGTTTATTGGCACTGTAAGGAATATATGCATATTGTTATCTAAACAATATTTTTAGAGGATCTTGGACTGATGAATGCTTGGAATTTGTGCATTGATAGCCAGTAACTTTCAAAGCCTCTGTTTTTATTACTGATTTTTAAGCTCATTGCTTTCTTGAAGTGGTATATTGCATTGATCTGATGTGATATCATTTTCCTGTACAGTCTGTCAGCAGTATCCTTGTATGTCCATTTTCAATCACTTGACCATCAAAGCATCCAGTCTGAAGCTTGAACAGTGTTTTTTCTTGAGCACTTTGTTTAAGGATCACCTGGCTGTTAAAAGAATTGAATGAATAACCTTGTACAGGAAGGCATACTTTATCATGTTTACATGTCTCATGTTTCTTATATCATTTTTAGTGTTCAAGCATAAGTTCTCCTTAAGAATAACAGTAGGTAAGATGAGAAAGAAAAGTACACATCTTGAGGATTCACAGAAATGTTGACAGTAAGAGACCTTCAGGTGTTATTTTCTTACCTGTTAACCTTTTAAAAGCAGGTTGCATATTTTTTTATATTTTCTGTTCTTTTTTTACTATCTTTTATATAACCTAACATCATGTATTTGCTAAATTTATTCTTTGTATGTCTGCATGTGCATGTGTGCTGTGCATGTACACATTAAACCCAAAATTGACAGCAGAGTTGTGGAATAGAGATTTTAGGTTTTCATGGCAGGGAATGTGAAGATTTTGTGTATTCTGGGATGGGACCCATATGGTGTGATATCTGACAAACACCAGTCTTTAAAATTATGGAATTCTTGCCATTGATTATTTCTATGTATGACCAGGAATGTGAGAATGATTGAATGTTTCCAGTGAGTTGTTAATTGTTGCCAGAGACACTGTTCATATTGTGAACAGTAGAACAGTATTGGATGAAGTGTGAGCATATCCAAGTAGAAAAGTACCTGTTGTCAACACAATATTTGGAAATACATGAAGAGAAAGTACAAATATAATACAATAAGCACTTGTATGTGCCATGTAGCTTGTTGAAAATACTGTATAATGTTTTATAGAATAAGTGCAATATGGCCTAGAGTTTGAGCCTGCACTTGAATGTAGGTAGAAACCATGATGATAAGCTGCTAATGAAATGGCAATGCCATAGTTTGAAAATAGCTCTTGTGTCAGCAGCTAGTCTGCAAGTCCCTTTGTTACATGGTACTAAACGACATTTACAGGTAAACTTAACCTAAATATAATGTAAAAGTGAGTGAAGGCATATACAGGCTTCCAGTGACTGTGTATCAATACTGCAGAATCTCATTTCTCAGGCCACTTGAAGTTAGAAATGTCATGAACATGGTTCCATTTCTCAATGGTTATGAAGCCATGGATATTTGATATTCATGGTATTTGGACATACGTAATTAAGCTGTGTCATATCAAAATAATTAAACATTATTAAGTGTGGAGTTCTTGTGGGTTCTTGAACAGGCAGATTAGCACCTGACCACTGGACTGGCAGTGGTGGTATACAGGATTGGTCACCATATTCACTAGAACTCACTGCACTGGATTGTGAGGATATGTGAAATATATGAAAAATGAATGCAAACAGAGCAACCACTTAATTTTTTGATGGTGCTGGATGCATGAATAACCCAGAAGCACTATGTAAGGTTACATATTCTGTGCTTGAATGAGTCCATTGAATGTGCTGGTGGCGATTTTGAACATATATTAAACTGAATTTGGAGTACCTGTAGCTCTGTAACTGTTGAGAACTGGATCCATTATCAATTCTGATTGATAGTGTCAGAAATAAATTCTGAAGTACTGATTGAAAGTTACTGGACATATTGTATACTGTATTTGATACAATATACATGGATTGATATGTCACGGATATGACAGCGGGACTTAAACAGTGAACATAATTATCAGTTGTGAGTGTTAAATATTTTAAGTTCTTTGTCTTTATGCAAGCCTGTGTATCATTCTGTAATAGTCTACTGTATGTCTTACCATTAAGTCATCAATGAAAAATATTGCATGTCTGATTATTGATGTGCCCATGAAAATCTGTGGACCAGCAAATTTGAGAAATGGTATTGTATTATTGCCATTATGTATCTCATGTTTGCTGTGTGTACCTGAGTTGTGCATGTTATGAACACGGTTTGCATGTGGACACGCATGCGTGCACACGTACTTCCTTGAAAATAGTCACTTTCGTAAGTTACTATGGGCATACTTTATTCTTTTGAGTATTTAAGCTTTTGTGGTGATGTAGTCAGGCTCTTTCTTCTTGCTGGGTGATTGTTACCCAATATTTCTGGGACACATCATGATCCCAGCTTCAAGGGGCAAATGTCCAGTTTTCTTCAAAGGGCATTTGACCTCTAAAGATGGGACCACCATGCTGACCCAAAAGTATCGGGCATTAATCACCCTGTGATGCAGACCAATATCCCAGAGGATTGCAGAGTTTAAACTTCATTCTGTATATGTGCCAAAATTTGCTGCATTTTGGACATTTACCTCGCAGACTGGTTATAGGTCATTGTACAACTGTCCACTGTAGAAACCATTTGTCATTGATGGAACTGATTCTCTAAGCTTCTTACTATTTATGTTAATAATCTTCTAGCCAGTGAGTACCAAACGTTTCTTCCTGTAGGCATTAATGTAAGTGACCTATTTTTGCCAGTTTCTTAGATGGAGATTGAATAGAAGGATTGCATGCACTTGCCATAGAAACACTGTGAGAAATTGTCTGTCTGAACTGAGATAACATTCAGAATTTAGTAAATGGTTTAATTTCAGAAAGCTATAAGATGTTTATAGTCACATAGTTACAATGTCCAAGGTACCATGAAACTTTAGCCATTGATTGCTAAATACACATAGCTGAATTTGGCTGCTGTTTAAGCCTTTGAAGTCCACATATTTTGACTTTTGGCACATCACCAGAGCCAGTGTTGCCTGATTTTGTTGCAGACTATAATATTGACTTTCTGAGTTATGGACAAAGTCTGACTAGGTGCTCCTACATGATCTTAATTTATCTGACGAGACAGAAACTGGGACGGTTTATCAGTTATTCTTTGTTATTTTAAGCCTGACTTCACTAATTGGACTGAAGCTGTAAGATTTAATGGAATCAGGACAGGGTCCTTTGATCAGTCACTTCATTAAAATAGAGAAACATTACATTATAACAAACATTTTGTTAAGAACAAATTTTTGCCACTTTTCTGCCAACATTGCTCCATCTGATTGAAATGCTGTAATCTCTGTGAAGTATGAATTGAACTTTATGTACAGTGTAGATTAAGTGTGGTCATTAAGGGATTATTATCCTGCTCAGAATTAAAATGTGCATCCTCATGCTTGTCATAACTGGCCCTTCAAATCAGCTGATGCAGTATGGAAACATGTATGGCTGTGCTTAAAGGTGCACTGAGTCCTGTTCTGAAATTGTATGATTATCTAGTTTTAGTACATTGTTGTGACAAAAGTGTGATTGTAAAACCGGTGAAGTTTGTAAGAAGTATTGAAACAAATTATTTTTCATTTTGCAATATTATGTGTGCAGTATAACTGCACAACTTCAATTTTTGATGACAGATACATCACTGACAGAGTAATAGACAATACTGTGTGTTAACTTTTATAAACAGTTAACACAGAAACGTATAAAGTGCAAATACAGTTGCTTTTGAATTGGAAGAATTTGTTCCTGTGGCTAAATTTTGTCAGTGGTGAGATCATCCCCACTTGGGGTCTACTGAGAGGAACTAGTTGTCCTACCACTGTCTATAAATAACTACAAGTAATTTACTGTAAAGTCATCATTAACCCTTTGGCGCCGGAATTAAATCCCCCCCTCCCCCTGTCCACTTTAATGGCCGTTCGGCCATATAAAGGGCTCACTGCACGATATATATATATATATATATATATATATATATATATATATAAGTCGTTTGGCAGCTAAGGGTTAACTCCTGACATTTCAACTGTTGTGGCACTGCCATTCAGCAAAGTTTCTGTACTTCCAACAGTCTCACCATCCCTTTCCTATCAATAGTGTCACCCCCCTCAATTTCCATGTTCTTTGCATCTGCTTCTTCAGTTTGTGTGTTCTTCTCCACTCACCACCGATACAGTTTTATGTAGAATTCTGTTCTAGTTTTTACTTCCAACTTACTCATACATAAAATTGTCATGTACTTTCCATTACTTTTTTAAACATTTTATTTATGTAGCCTGCTTCTGTGGGTCAAGTGGCATACATATATGTGAAAGAAGAGAAGTGCATGCACAGTTGTGGTAGGAAAACCTGAAGGTAGGAGACCACTTGGGACACCTGGGCATAAACAGGAGGTTAATATTAAAATGAATTTAAAAGAGAAATTGCAGTGGTGATGGGGGTTTAGTTTTGGCTGGCTCAGGATAGGAACTGTTCATGGGCTGTATAATCCAAATTATTGTATTTTCTTAATTCTAAGGCTCCAGTTGATTTTGGGAAGGGGGAATGCTGTATAAAATTATCCTGTTCTTATGGTCCCAAGTTGCATCAGCATGACCTTCAGAGCCACTGAGATTCCTGTGTTTGCTGGAAGGGCAGTGGTAGCTACCAAATAGCTCATCCTTGGAAAGAAACACTGCTACACTGTTCTTAACATCAGCTGTTCAGTACTGTGGGTTGCCAAGTAGCATGCAGTCTAGTGAATTTATGGGCAATACATTTCTATTAAAGGTATGTGAAGTAAACAGACACGGATTTTATGTACTGTAGTTTTCAAATTAAATATGATAAATTATGTGGCAGAGCATAGTCAGTGGGTGCCAGAGGACATTTGGTCCACCTTCATCTGAGGAAATGATGCGTGACTGTGGAAAACATGAGGAAGAATTACAGAATCCAGGGTAGAAATAATACACTTCTCATATTTGTATTGCAAAATAAACTGACATGGAAGCAGAGGTAAAGAATTGGGTTAACAGCCCACTAACACAAAAGTGATCATTGCTAGTGGTTGCATGTGGCATCAGTAATATTTGAAAAAACATGGACTGTGATATGTGCTAGTGCTCCAAGGTGTGTTCTAGAAATGTATCGTTAACACCCTTGATAGTACTGAAGATTATGTAATGTTGGAGGTACGTGAAATTTTTGACATTTCACAATAGTAATGGTGGGATAGTAGGAATGAGTGTGGGGATTATAGGATTCTGTGACTAGTGGAATCTTTGTAATGCACTGCCATTTTGTTGAACCTGTGTTTTTTTAAATTTACCTTTCACGTGTGAATACAGTACTTGCCCCTAAACTTTAATTCTAAAACTTTGATGTGTTTTAAGTCTACAAAATGTGCCAGTTCCTGGAAACTGAAGGATAATGTATCCATACCATGCACAGATATCACTACAAGAGGCTAGGACAAGAAGAGGAAATAAATGTTTGTGTAAATGAATATCATCTGTAATACACACTGTTGGTTTAACTGCTGTTTTTAACGAGTGATGTATATGAGAACTTTTTGCGTGCCACGGCTGTTTCATAATTTATTTTTGTGTATTCTGATTATACCTGTGTAATTCATCCGTAACATATTTCTTAAGGGAGCTGGAATGTCCTTTATGAAGGGAAAATGGATAGAAAAATGAACCTATTTCTTTGCCATAATATCTACAGTAGTGGTAACTGAAGATTGGTGTGATTGAGCAAAGTTGGAACAAAACATAGGGATATGTAAGATACTCTGTGGCCAGTAACACTACCAACACACTGCATGCAAGCTGAAAGCAGATGTACCATACTCATTTGGTATACTACAATCATTTCTCATCACAGGTCCTTTTTTGTTATGAAGGTGATGACAGAACATGTGTTTTTCCTTCATTGTTTTCTTATCTATATCTGTCTCCTTTCCTTCCCATGTGTTGTGGCTATTTGCTGTTACTTAACCTGATATTTGTTCTGTGTAAAAGGTCCCAAAGTTTAGTGTTGAAAACCTGAAACCCCTAGAAAATATTTTCTTTGCAGGGCTACTTTTCATCCTGACTGTTTTATCCGTCTGCATTTCTGTTTTGCATGTTATGTTTTATACACTTGAACAGTATTGCTTAATGCTTTTGGTCTTCTGGCATGAGATGTTCTGTACTTGAGTATGTAAAGTTCACCCTATAACATGCCATGAAGGCACAGAGGTGGGTTAAGCGTGTAGCTGGACCTTCTTCTTTAATCTTGGTGCTAAACGGGGTGGGTGGTCAACGCCACGCCTCTGCTTCTTTATCACCCAGAAAGAGCCCCAGAACTTGTACAGGAGGTTGGGCTGGTCTAGATGAGTGTGGAAAATCTCATCTCCTTGGGGATTCTAACTCCGAATCATCCTGTCCATAGCAATTGCTATACTGACTACACTATCCCAGCCCCATGCATGTAGCAACATTTAGAAGGATCTTGCTGCTGCCATCTTCATCATAGTACAGTACCCTGAAGGTTCCTCAAAATATTAGTAACAATCTACTGAAGTACATGGCATCACAGCCAAGAATCCCAAAATATACTCCCTACCATCAGAACCTAAAATGCGACATTATGCATGTAACATTAATCATGAGTCACTCAGTAATAAACTTTAAATATCCTGTAAACACAACTGTTTGTCTTTGTGTAAGAATAACTACATGTTGCAGTCTTAATAGACCATCATCAGGCTTTCAATACTGTGTTTTAAAACATGGTAAAATGTAATCTGTATGGATTCACCATACTCTGTAGGATCCCACAGATTACAGTCTTGGTCATTCAGTAGCTGACAATGTGTAATTATTTTGTAGGTCTTAATAAGATGTATATTAGTGGTGTTAAAATAGTTATAAAGTAAGAAGAAATTATTACTATTAGGTGACAACCTGAGACTGAGTCTCAGGTTGTCAAGTGTTACACCAACATACCATCATGCTGATACTGCCAATACACAAAACTTGATGATGAATGTCTCGAATATTCGACAAACAAACCATGCAGTAGTCAACTAACACCACTTATATACATCTTAATTAAGACCTACAAAAAATGTTACACACTACCGGGTAGTGAATAACCAAG
>Ga0123353_10007352_pt1 | contig 14862 bp, 9 predicted proteins | sample TergutLab28metaG_3_FD_92763 | JGI IMG/M metagenome (GOLD analysis project Ga0123353, IMG submission 92763) | Labiotermes labralis P3 segment gut microbial communities from Petit-Saut dam, French Guiana - Lab288 P3 | ecosystem: Host-associated > Arthropoda: Insects > Digestive system > Gut ... | reverse complement strand
ATTGACTTGCCCGTTTATTTGATGTTGATTGGAGTTGTCAATCGTATTTCCCAAATAAGCAAGCGAGATGGGTGCCCCCACAAACTTGTAGAGACCTGAATATCTATAATTTGCAGTCATCCAGCTAAATAATGGAATTTTATTAATAGGAATTTGATAGGAGAGCTCAAAGCGTTGGTCATATAAAGTCATCAGCCCTCCTTTCCCAAACGAGTTCCATACTTCTGCTTTTTTTTCTTTAGTGTCAATTAATCCTTGCGGCTCTTCAAGTCGAGAACTTGCGTTCGCGGAATATAGTAATTTCAGCGATGTTGTAATATCCCACTGTAATGAATAAGTTCTTTTCCAGTCAAAGGATTTAACAAAACTGGTATCCATAATAATATTTCCTTGACTTTTAGGGCGATACATAAATTCGTTAAGGTCTCTTACAATTGACGTTCTAAAAGTAAAAATTTTAGGCATCGGTGTAATATTTAAGTCTCGAATAATTTGTAACCAATTTGATTTAAGACCTTTTTTCTGTCCTATTTTATAATTTTTAGGGTTATGGCTAAAGGTGTATCCGATTTCTCCTTCGTGGCGTCGTTGATTATCAAATTCCATATCCGCATCATGTTTCATCACTTGTGAATAGGCGTAAGAAAAGTCTAGGTTTTCAATATCCCAAGGTCTCATTTTCAACGGTTTATTAAAATTTCTTTCTTTACGAACATTGGTAAGATTGATATTATTTCGTTTAACGATATTATTGGTAATATTTCTAATAGAGTCTCGTTTGGTTTTACCATAGCTTTTCAGATCTTCTTTCAGTTTCACGTCAGGGTTCAACGGGTTGTATTCGGGCACCTCGCCTTGCATTGAAAAGTCGTAATGAACAGGAATTTTCACATTCCAATTTTGAGGGAATAATATTTTTCCTCCGTCAATATTGGTTGCAAAGTCAACAGAATATAAGGTAGCTAATTGTCTTTGTGTAACAGATTGTTCCAGTCCGCCGTATCCGGGAGAAGATACTGTTCCTGACAGTGCAACATCTCCCAAATCCGCCAGGTTCAGCCTCATTCTTCCCAGCGCAGCCACTCCGGAGCGGTCGTCAAATCCTGTCAATCTCAAGTCATTTACCCAAACTTCTACAGATTTTGGGAGCATATCATCACCGTCGTTCGTAAATCTTTTTTTAGGGTTTCGCACGCCAATCATAATCGTGGTAACACTTCCCAAATTAGGCATCCCCACAACAGAGATTTTGCTTCCGTCAACCGGATTAATTTCCGAATAGGGTAATACGATGCTAATATGATTGTTTTCTCTTCTATTTTGTTTAATTTTAACGAGTGATTCCAGCAGAATAGAGATATTGTTTTCTCTTGGCCAAATAAAAGCGGTATCATTATTATACCATGGAGACATTTTTGCTGGTATTTCGTATTCGTAGTAGTTTTGAGTAAAGTCGCTACCTAATCTAATAAATACGGTAATGTCACCATCTCTAACTTCCTCATCACTATACATTTTTTCGGCATGCACAAACATTTCAATTCTTTTGAACTGACGCATATCGTAATTTGTACTTTTGTAAATTGCGCGGGCATCTCCATCTTGCAGGTTTGTAATTTTCATACTGATAGATTGTTCGTTGAGTTGCTGTGTTTGCATTCCGCCGTAAGCAATTTCACGTTCAACACCGGGAGGGATTTTATAGTTGATGGGTACTCTGTTTCCATTTTCTTCGAGGTTAACTGTTCCCACAAGAAATTCGGTATTTTCACCATCATTACCTGGCAAATAATCTCCGTCTTCGAGAAGGTCTTGGGAATAAGATCTCCATGTATTACGCACTAAATCAAATGTGGCAAAACGCAAAAATATCGGTTCTTCGAATCCTCTCACATAAACACGTAAAAACCGGATTGAATTAAAACCATTGATAGCGCCAATTATTTCTTCCGGATTTTTAATAGGGATACGAAACTGGTACCAGCGAGTTACAGGATTAGTACCATCCGGTAATCTTTCAGGGATAGCATCCATCACATCATTGATATAATTAAATCCGACATTCATCATATTGGGATGAATATCTACGCTCCACTGGTAGTATTTTTCATCTTCGCTCATGGTGTTATCGTTATTAATATCTTCGCTATTAGGGACGCTTGTGGCAATAGAGAGCACATTGCTCGACAGGTCGCCGTTAAAATTTTCCGTTGAATTTCCTTCTGCGTTGTTGTAATATTTATAACGTTCAATGATACCGGCGCCCATGTTATCCCAATAGGAACCTCTGCAATATCTGAAATCGTCTCCCGAAGGGTCTCCCCATGCCTTTTCATAAGCTAAAGAACCGGGGAAAGCATCTTGAACAAGATCTAAATATATTTCTTTAAAAAACTGTCGTTCTCTTTCTGTTCCCAATCCATCATATCCAACATCTTGGTTACGGCGATTTGCATTGTTTTCGAATGCATTAACAACTTGTTGAATGGTAGGTACTCTTCCCCACACAGTAAATTCGCAATTTTCATCCGAGCCATCAGCCGGAAGCCCGTCTTCAAAGAATTTTTTACCATCTTTCAAAATATCTTCCGAAATATCTCCCAAATTAAAAAAGAGTTTTCCTCCTTTGTGGTTTGGATTTTCAATGAATGGATCCATCAGCCAAAACTCAATATATTCGTAGTTATTGGCTTCAAAGTCAGTGTTGTCAAATTTTCTCATCATACCGCCCCATCGGGAAGCAGGGTCTTTTAAAGTACCATCTGAATTTATTCCTTTTGAAAGATTTTCGCGACCATCAACATCATAATTATAGGGACCTCTTTCCACAGGGTAAAAAGTCATGTTCAACACGGGCATATATGTAGAGACTGCCGTACTTGCATATTCTTTTTTAGGGAAAAGTTCGGGTTCATAAACTGCACGGGCGTATGGTTTCGATTGCTCTTCGCGATTGATATTGGAAGGGGTTGCTGAGGTATTATTGTAAAACAGTTGGTCTATAATATACCATGAAAGGCGTGCACGGTTGTATCCGTAAGCCAGTTGGCGTCTGGGATGTGAAGAGGTATCTGTAAAAGATTCGGGAAATTTGTCAATCTGTCCTTGCGGAGTAGAAGCAAGATTCCAGTAAGATATCTGGCGCAGGTCAATGGTAGATCGGGCGCCTTCAAAATCATCAATATAGGTAGTTCCTTTTTTCCCAATGACCCTGCTGTGTCCCGGAACAAAATGTGCAAATTCTCCTTCCAATTGCAGTGTGGATTCGGCAGTAGTGCTATGAAACGGTAGAAAATCAACCAATTTGGTAATCCAGGGGAGTTTGGTTTTATAAGCCACATTCATCCCCCATATCATGTTATTAATCGGTTCATTACCATAGTTAACTTTTTGAGTAAAGGGACGTTCGCTCATATTTAATAACGTTGCACCAATCAGGAAATTATCATTAAACCGATACTCAACATTAGCCCCGAAGAATCGTTTTTTTCCAATTCCAAACTGTGAATTATTTTCAACAGAAATTGAAATAGGAGTTCCTGATTTTAGGATTCCTTCGTTCGTGATGGTTACTTTTCCCATGCTGTAATTAACTGTATAATCAATATTTTCAGTTAATTTCATTCCACCTGCACTTACAACCACAGAACCTTGTGGAATATTCCATGCATTGAGATCATATTCTGCGCCCACAGAGGAACGATATTGTCCTTCCAAATAATATTTGTTTTTGCTTGTAAATTGCTGCGCCATCGTTTTGGTCATGGTGTAAAGCGAGTCAAAGGCATATTTGTTTGCCCAAGCCAAATCAGCACTCGGGTCGGGAGAATCTTTCAGGATAGCATCCCGCAAATCTTTTCCAAAAGGTTCAATGGTTGGAAAAAAGATTTTTCCTGTTCGTGAAACGACTGTACCGCCTTGAATATCGGCACCGTCAATAAAGTCAAAAATACCATCTGGATAGGGGTCTAATTGTTGGTTCAGATTGTCTAATCCAACAAGGCGAATTAGCGGAATTCCTTTTTTAGAACTTTGGTTAAAAAACCCGTTTGGAACTCCTTCTTCATCGCCGGTAAAAAGAATATTGAGCCTGAATTTTTCAGATGAGATTTGGTATCCGTTAAGGCTATATACGTTTTTCATCATTAACTTCCAAAGCGGACCTTTTGGATTTAAGTTTGTACTTTTCAATAATTTAACGCGGATAGAGCTTGGGGCATACACTTCATTTGTGAACTCTCCAACCTGATATACGTTATCATCACCAATTACTTGATATTGAAATGCTACCGCAAGCACTTGGTCGGCATAGAGAGGTGTATTCAAAGAGATAAATCCCAATTTTGAGTTGTAGGAATATTCGTTCGGGGGGAGTAAGCGTGCATTTTCCACTTTTTCGTAGTCCACGCCGGAAACTAACCCCATATTTCTCAAGTATTGCGTTACCCCACTAATATCCCTAATTTGTGAACTATCTATAATACTATATAATTGGTTACTTGTATTTCTTGGATACCCGCCGGAGCCGGGTTGAAAGAGATTGTTAGAGGGATTTGCTTCGCCAAGATCCGTAAATGCCACAATATTACGATTATCTGTTACGGCTGCTCCGATATTGGTACGCCAAACTTCAATTTTAGTAATCACCACATTGGAACTTATGAGAGGTAATGTGGACAATGACTTATTGTAGTTGTCTCTAAAAAATTGGCTTATAAAAAAGTGTCTATTATCTTCATACTCATCTGCCCGAAAATAATAATCTTGTGTTTGAGCGCCTCCGGTAACATTGATCGTTTGTTTTTGAGAAGAGGTTTCCGATGCTACTGCAACGATATTTAGTTTGCCAAATTTCAAGCCTACTTTTCCACCAAACAATGTTTGGCTTCCTGTAATGAGAGAACTGTTTAATGGAAGTGTAACATCACCAAATTCAAGAAGTTGAATTATATCATCTTCTTTCCCTTCATATTTGAGTTTCATTTTATTGTCGAAATCAAAGTTCGATTCGGTATTATAATTTAAGTTGAAGCTGATTTTATCTCCAATTCTAGCCATTAAACTCAATTGAATTTTGGCATCGAATTTAAAATCGGTTCTTTTTCGCATCCGTTCTGTAATATTTGGATTTTTGTCTGAGTTATGGATAATTCCAAATATAAGTTCTACATTTCCGGAGGGTCTAATGTCAATAATATTACTTCCGAATATGGTTTCGAAAACATCTCCGCCCACTCGGAGTTGGGGGATAATTCCTCCGCCGCCTCTTCTATTAGGACCCGACACATAGCGGGCGCCCCGTTCCCGCCAATAGTTATTTATCTCTCGCTGCAAATCGTAGTTAATAAATTCATTTACATTCATTGAGGCAGCAGGTCCGAATTTGGTATTGCCAATTTTGTTTTGAAAACGGTAAGAGTTTGAAGATGGGTCGTACTCGATTTCCTGAGTTAGTGAAGGTGGGGTATTCAAATGGAAAGGAGAATAAAATTCTTTTTCTAAAGGATTATTGTCTGGGTTAGGCACCCTTGAGCGCATCCCCGTGTCCGGCGGAAGGGGCGGCATTTCAAAAAAGGCGCCGCTCTCAATAAAAAAATCTTCATTATCAAAGGAAAGAAAATTTGAATCGGGGATTCCATAAAAAGGGCGAGACGTTTCAGGAACAGGAATAGCCCAAACTGCTGAGTACAAGGCAAATACAATAAGTGCAGGGATGAGATAGAATTTTGTTTGCTTCCCGAAAATCACGATAGTTTTTTTAGTGTAAATTTTTTTCTATAATATTTTTAACGCCTTCTTAATCAATTCTTCAATAGATAAATTTGTGCCTTCTGTCCGAATAATTTTTTCAATGGCACTGTCTGCCGAATTTTTCGCAAAACCCAAAGAGACCAATGCAGATAACGCTTCCCCCCTATTATTATTATAAGAAATAGTGATTTTTTCAATATTCTGCTGTGAACTTTTTCCAATTTTATCTTTTAAATCAATGATAACCCGCTGTGCTGTTTTTAGTCCGATACCCTTAACGCTTTGAATTATTCTAACATTCTCTGTGGCAATAGCATTAATCAATTCGTCAGTACTCAGCGATGACAAAATCAATCGTGCTGTATTTACACCAATCCCGTTTACGGTAATCAGCAAGCGAAACAAACTTCTCTCCTCTTCGGAGTAGAAGCCAAACAGTTGATGAGCATCTTCTTTAATAACATAGTGGGTCAGCAATTTCACATTTTCCGTTTCTTTGAGTTGGGAGAATGTGGCTAATGAGATGTGAATGCCGTACGCTACCCCACCCACAGTTTCAATTACCACGTATGCGGGAGTTTTTTCGGTTAAGGTGCCTTTTATGTATGTAATCATTGGAAATTTAGGATTTTAGATTATAGATTTAACGTTTAAAATTGAAACTAATTATTTTCATTCTTGCCGTTACTACTTGATTATTGTTCATTAAGAAACCTCCAAATAAGATCTTTGAGAGTCTGTAAGTTTGTTTTGTTGATAGAAGAGATAAATAAAACGGGAACATTTTCCGGCACTTTTTTGGGGAGTGTTTTGAGTTCACTATCGGCAACCAAATCGCATTTAGTAATGGCAACAATTCTTTTTTTATCCATCAGTTCGGGGTTGTAATTTTTAAGTTCATTCAGCAAAATTTTGTATTCATTTTTTATGCTATCCGAATTGCAAGGTATCAAAAAAAGCAGCAGGGCATTTCGTTCAATATGGCGCAAGAACCTTAGTCCTAATCCTTTTCCTTCGGATGCGCCTTCAATAATTCCGGGAATATCTGCAATCACAAACGACCGGTGGTCGTGATAAGCAACCATTCCCAGATTCGGGCGCAGAGTAGTGAACGGATAGTCAGCAATTTTGGGTTTTGCATTGGAAAGTACGGAGATGAGTGTTGATTTTCCGGCATTTGGAAATCCCACCAATCCAACATCAGCTAATATTTTGAGTTCCAGAACTAACCATTCTTCTACGCCATCTTCTCCGGGTTGTGCAAAACGTGGGGTTTGTCGTGTTGCTGATTTAAAGTGCACATTTCCCAAGCCGCCTCTTCCGCCTTTCAAAATCACCAGTTCTTGCCCATCTTCTAATACTTCTCCCAAAAACTCATTGGTTTCGGGGTGCTTAACTATTGTACCCAGTGGGACATCCACGACAGCATTTTTCCCGTTTTTCCCGAAGCATTGATTTGCAGATCCGCACTCGCCGTTTTCTGCAAAGATATGTTTGGTATAACGCAGGTGCAGCAATGTCCACAGATTACGATTTCCTTTGAGAATTATATCTCCGCCTTTACCGCCGTCGCCTCCATCGGGTCCTGCTTTCGGGTCTTGCGCAGTGCGCTGCAAATGCGCCGAGCCCGCACCACCTCTGCCGGAACGAAACAATATCTTTACGTAATCAATAAAGTTCTCCGTTGGCATAAAAATAATTTTAGATTTTAGATTAACGACTAATCACTATTTTATTGTTCGTGATCCGGGTTTCACGAATGGGATTCCCTGTTTACAGAGCGGGCAATTTTCCGGTTCCCAACTTTCGATATCTAATTTTATGGCTTCAAAGACAGGATAGCCTATGCTTCCTGTGCTTCGGTTTGCAATACAAGCAATCCCCACAATTTCAACGCCAAATGATTTTAAGGCTTCAATAGTTTCAATAGATGATTTTCCGGTAGTAACAACATCTTCGGTAATGAGTACACGCTGACCGGCAAGCACTTCAAAGCCACGCCGCAGGCACATTTTGCCTTCTTCGCGCTCGGTAAAAATTGCAGGAACTCCCAATTGGCGGCCCAGCTCGTATGCTACAATAATGCCGCCCATGGCAGGACCAACTACAATATCTATTGGGGTATCTTTCAATTTTTCTACTACAACAGATAAAACCTGCGCAGCACGATCCGGATATTGCAACAATTTGGCACATTGACAGTACCTATTACTATGCCTTCCTGATGAAAGTAGAAAATGCCCTTCCAAAAGAGCTTCTGATTGTTTAAGGTGTTCTATGACCATAATTTAGGATTAATAATTGAGAATTAAAATTTTAGATTTACGATTTACGATTTACGATTTTAGATTTACGATTTTTGATTTTTGATTTTTATCATCTCATTATCACATCATCTAATCATCTTAGTGTTTTCCGCATGGTTTGTTGCAGCCTTTCGGCATAGTTTTGCATTCTGCAGGGAGTTTAGCGCGAGCCTGTTCGTTTGCTTCCACCTGATCTGCATTAAATCCCAATTTGGCAATTGCATTGCGAATGGCGTCAGGAGTTGTTTTCTTCGGGTCGTAGGCAACTGCAATTTTGAAAGAGTTTTCATCATATTTAAACTCTTTAACTCCTTTTTGGAAAGGCAAACTCTCTTTAAAAACATCGTTACTCTTAGAAGAATAAGCATTAGTTTGAATAATCACGGTTTCGGCGCCTTTGACTTCAAGTTTCGGACCATCGGAGCATTTAGCAGCGGCAGCGGCAGCGCCACACCTGTGTTGAGCCATTGCGGTAAAGCAAAAAACAGTTAAAGTTACAATTACAATAAGTTTTTTCATAATATTTTTTATTAAAGTGAATAATTGGGTTGAGGCGGCAAAAATATTGTTTTATCTTTAATGTACAATTTTTTCAAGTTCTGTAATCATTAATTCCACACGAAAGTCGGTTTTAAAACACCGGCAATCTTCAAGTTTTTTTGCTTCAAGAAACATATAATAAGATTCTGAAAAACTTTCCGTAATACAAAGCGCAAGCGCTTGAAGCACCATCGTATCATATTTTTCTTTCAATTCTTTTGGAGAAGGCTGCAGCACAACGCTTTGCGCTTCCGGTGCACTGCCTTTCAGTTCAGGCACTATCTTTGGCGTTTCCGAATTGGCAACAACAATTTCTTTATCTTGCAATGGATCAGCATGTTCAAGAATAAAATCATTCCTGCCAATTGTATCTTCCGGCTTGGGTTCATAATCTCTTAAATAGGAGTTTGTTTCCAAATATTCTTGTGCATATCGGTAAAAGTGTGAAGATATTGTAGAATTTCCCCTTTTTTCTGCTACTTTGGCAATGGCTAAATAAGATTCGTAAATTCCTGATTTTGATCGTAATAGCCCATGAAAATAATCATCATTGCAATAGGCAGAGGGTAAATTGAGGCAGAAAATTTCTAAAATTTCGAATAGTTCTAAAGCTTCTGCTGCGTGGTCAATTTTTACCAAAGAGTCTGCGGTAAAATACAATTTACCGTAATAGTGATCCGTAAACTCAATTGCTTGCATCTCTTGCTCGCGATCCATCTGAGTATCATAGTAAAGTGTATTGAGCAGCGACAAGCACTCCTCAAAACGGTCTTTTTTTAGTAGCTTGTTCAATTTCAATAAGATAGCATTCGGAAAAGTGTCATTATACTGCAAAGAGCGTTGTAAATAGTAATCTGCATCATCATCACTATTAAATTGATACTCATTCAATGCTAATTCATAGAAAATCAGATAGACTTTCTTATTCAGCAGAGATAGGGAATCGGATTTGATTTGAAGCGTATTGGTCAGTGCATCAAATCTGTTAATAAGTTCGCCAAAAGTTATGGTATCGCAAGAAGTGAAAAATGGGATTACATCTTTTCTAAATTGTGTTAATTCTTTGGCAATATCTTTGGCAATTAAAAAATGGAGAGGAATATAATCGGGATTTTGGAGATTAAGGTTTGCAATTTTAGTTTCTTTCTCTGTCAGAAAAGAGTTTATTTTTTCACAATCAATTTGTTGAGCATAAAAAAATTGACAATTAATGAATAAAGAAAGGAGAATAAGATAATTTCGTTTCAAAGAGAAATCAGGATTTTAATAAAAGTTCATCTATCATTTTTTTCAGTTCTTCTCTGTTCAGATATCCCACAGAGGTAGATATTTCTCCGTGTGGTTTAAAGTACAGGATCATTGGGATTGTACTCACTTTAAAAGCAGCGGTTACGGCAGGTGCTTTATCCATATTAAGTTTATAAAAAATCACTTTTCCTTGATACTCGGGTGCAATTTCGTTCATCAATTGAGAGAGGTAGCCACAAGGTTTACACCAGTCGGCATAGAGTTCTACAATACATGGAGTTTGCCCTTTGTACTGAAATCCTTTTGGATTATCAATGGTTGTGATACGTTCAATAAATTCTTTTTCAGAAAGAACGATAACTTTTCCTGACAGATTTTCCTGTTGTTTAAAAGATTTTGTATTATCTTCTCTTAGCAATGCGTATGCGTCATCGGTTTCATTTTCTGGATTATCATTTTCCAACACAGGTTTTAATGAGTTATTGCAAGCAATTGTCAGGGTCAAAATAAATATCAGGAAACAATATATTTTCGATGGAAGGCTCATAACCATTGCAATTTTATAAGAAGATATTAAATGTATTTTCAATAAAACCCCATCCGAAATTAGGCAAGTTGGCGTCTGTACTAAGAATAATGATGATGTCGTGATTAAGAATCTCTTCAAGTAAATCTATATCATCAGTTGTAAATGGGGCGTCAAAACAGTTTGGATAGATATCTTTGTTGTAATACCAAAAATGGCTGTTAGAAAACAATTTGCTACTCCAGCCTATATCATAAATACTCCAGTAGTAACTGTCGGCAATAACAATAATAGAGGGTTTTGTTTTATTGGGATTTGATTCAAAATGTATTTCAGGATAAGCCATTTCAAAGCTACGAGGCGCAAACAACAGGTTCATAGCTCTTGCAATATCATCGTCACCATTTTTTGGTTGGCTTATCATTATATTATCCCAGTAGATATGGGGCATTTCAATATTGATCATATTTTCGATATAAGAAACAATAGAGTCGGCGGCAAGGCACATCGCATAGTAACTCCAATGGATACCATATTGAGGATAAAGCGGATAAGGTGATATTTCTTTGTTATCAATAAAGTATTGATTAAAGTCAATACAATTAATACCCCATTTTTCAATATAATGCCGATACACCTCAATGTTGGTTGTCTTTTTTTCAGTCAGATAGCTTTCAGGAATATATTCAGGATAAAAAGAGCCTTTTCCGGGTGCAAGCACCACTATAATTTTCTTTTCTAAATTGTCTAAGGCATCTTGAATATGTTTTAGTTTCAACATCCGTTGTTTGATGCTGTCTTGTCCTATAAAATCGGTACCAAACCATGCTTTAATATAATTTTCCTCATACAAATAATTTTCCTTACCCACAGTTACCCAAGCCGTTTTGGCTTTATTAAACAGACTGAAGCGCCATTGGTGGTTAAGGCGGACAAAAAAAGTTCTAAATCCGAAATGCTCGGTCAGATATTTATCTTCGGTTTCTTGAAAAGAACCGTTAAACCATCCTTTCCATGAAAAGCTATTTTTTTGGGAATCTACATAGTAACCATCGAGCGGTTTTAGTTTTATCCAAGAGAATTGATATTGCGTAAAATGGAACACAAACAGCGAACCTAGAATAAAAAGAAGTATGACAGCGGTTTTATTAATATTATGCATGGTTTAGAATCTGAAGTAAATAAAAGGATTAAAACCGAAAGCAGTAATAGAACTTATGGAGAGCATAAGCAGAATAAGCGTTAGAATAAAAACTGTAACATGTTTTTTACTAGTATAGTTATTGAAATAGATAGCATCTTGCCAATTTTTTCCAATTTTAAAGCAGGTAATAAATGAAAAAGCTATAGCCAACAGCAAATAAGAATAGAATTCGGAATCAAATATAGTTGAATTTCCTGCTTCAAAAGCGAAGAGTTTTTTCAAGAAAACAAAAGCTTCTGATATATTTTCAATTCTGAAGAATACCCAACCTATTACCACAAAGAAGAACGTAAGGAACATACTTGGAATTTTTCCAATTTTCTCATAAACTTTTAGCAAGAAGCCTCTTTCCAAAACCAAAAACAGCCCATGATATGCTCCCCAAAGGACGAAGCTCCATGAAGCACCGTGCCACAAGCCTGACGCTAAGAAGACGAGCCACAAATTAAGGTAGAGTCTGCTTTTCGATGCTACCCGATTTCCCCCCAGTGGAATATAGAGATAGTTTCTCATCCAAGCACCGAGCGAGATATGCCAGCGCCTCCAAAATTCCGTGATACTTTGTGATATGTAGGGATTGTTAAAGTTTTCGGGGAACTTAAAACCCACCATTCGGGCAATTCCAATTGCCATATCTGAGTATCCGGAAAAGTCGAAATAGATTTGGAAAGTATAGGCTAAAATACCCATCCATGCTGTAGAGGTTCCCAAATCGGCATAATTCATATCAAAAACCATATCGGCATATAGCCCCATTTGATTGGCAATAAGCACTTTTTTTGCGAGCCCGATGGCAAAGCGATAGAAGCCGATAAGTACATTATCTACCGTTTCATCTTTTGAGCGATCTTCTATCTGGTCGGCGAGGTCGTGATATCGAATAATAGGCCCTGCTATTAGTTTGGGAAAGAAGATAATATAGAGCTGGTAGCTCCAAAAGTTGTCCAAAGGTTTATGCACCTTTCGATACACATCCACTACGTATGTTATCGTTTCAAAAGTATAGAAAGATATTCCAATGGGCAACACCAATTTTGTCCAGTGAAGATGTTGCACACCCATCAATGATAAAACAGCATTGACATTTTCAACAAAGAAATTGGAATACTTAAAATAGCAAAGCAACCCCAAATTAATAAAAACCGATAATGCAAGCATTAATCGGCGATGACGCTGCGCTTTTGTTTGCGACATCCATCGAACCAAATGAAAATCAAGGAAAGTGGTGCCTAATATCACAAAAATAAATCGTGGACCGCCCCAACTGTAAAAAACAATACTGAAAACCAATATGACAATATTCTTGAGCTTTTTTGGAACCAAATAATAGGTGAGAATAAACGCCGGTAGAAAAAAAAGAATAAAGAGAATACTGCTAAAAACCATATTGCAAAAAACGGTAAGTCAATATAATTATTGCATTGCTAATGTAGCTGAAAAAAAAGAATATTTTTGCCCCCAAATTTAACTGTAATAATTATTTCTATGTCGGAAAAAATTGATTGCTCTATTGTGGCATCCGTTTTCAATGAAGAAGCGTGTTTGATGATGTTTTACCATGCCGTAACAGAAACGCTTGCTCCAAGGCCAATTAGATATGAGATTATTTTTGTGAATGACGGGAGTACCGACAACAGTTTATCTGTATTAAAAACGATTGCTTCATCTGATAAAAAGGTAAAGATTGTTAATTTCTCTAGAAACTTCGGGCATGAGGCGGCCATGATCGCCGGCATTGACCATTCCTGCGGAGAAGCGGTAATTTGTATGGACAGCGACTTGCAGCACCCGCCGGTATTGATCCCCGAAATGCTTCTGAAAAAAACAGAAGGATTTGATGTGATTAATATGGTAAGAACGCTTCGAAAAGACGCCGGATTGTTGCAAAAAATAAACTCAAAACTGTTCTATAAATTCATAAACAGTATCTCTTCGGTGAAACTTGCTGAAAATGCTTCCGATTTTTTCCTCATCTCTAAAAGAGTGTGCCAAATATTAAAGGAGAATTATAGAGAACGTACCCGTTTTTTGCGCGGAATTATTCAATTGGTAGGATTTAAGAAAACTACCCTCGAATATACAGCGCCCAAACGTGTTGCAGGGAAAAGCAAATATTCGTTCTTCAAACTCTTAAAACTCTCGCTTACAGCAATCTCTTCCTTCTCGAAATTGCCCTTGCAATTAGGCATTATTACCGGACTGATTTTTGGTATTGTAAGTTCCATTTTAATTGCTTTCTCGTTTGTAATGTGGATACTCGGAAAAACCATTCCCGGATATACAACCTTGATAATGTTTTTGAGCGCCTTTGCAGGCGTGCAGCTGTTTGTAACCGGATTAATAGGACAGTATATCAGCTATGTTTTTGATGAAGTGAAAGGAAGACCTGCATATATTGTAGATGAACTGGATGGATTTGATAATATAATCTCTGAAAATTGAATGTAATATGTGGCAATTTAAAAAAATAGCAAAACCATTTTTTGAAGAACAATGGTTCTCCCTATTCCTGTTATTTCTCATCACAATATATCCGATGTTTAATGTTGGATTGGTAACTTGGGATGACTTTAATTTTCTATTGGATTCTAAACCATTATTTAATAGTAGCGGCTTTGAGTATGCAAAAACCAATGGACGCTTCTACTATGTGTTTATGAAATGGTTTTATTCTTTACCCTACGTAATAGATAATTCATTCTTCTTTAGCTTTATGCATCTATTTCCGATATTTATCTATATCTTTCTTTTTGTTTGGCTCATTGAACGTGTGTTCTCCGATAGAAAACTAACTTTGTTTGCCGGATTATTAGTATGCCTCTTTTATCAAATTACACCCTGGTGTTCCATAACAGCTGCACATCCGTTTTATTATACATTTTCCCTATCTCTGATATTGATTGCTTTTCATTTGATTTATAGTTATTTTAAAACTAATAAATACTACTACTTATTAATTGCTTCTATTGTTTTTGCTTGCGCAACATTGTTTTATGAAAGCTATTTGATGTTTTATATCGTAATCTTCATTTTCATTGTTTCAAGATATAAAATAAAAACTTTCCTTGCCAAAGAAAATATTAAGAAGATCGTATTGGAATTGCTGCCCTTTTTTATTTTTGGCGCTCTTTATATTGTAGCCTATTTTATTTTTACCCATTACTTTCCCTCAACCTATTCCGGAACTACTATTTCCTCTGAACTTACATTTCGTAAATTTTTGTCTTGTATGCTGCGGCTTAACAAACATGCCATACCTCCTAATACTTTCTACAGTTATAAAGAAT
>Ga0123353_10007350_pt1 | contig 14864 bp, 10 predicted proteins | sample TergutLab28metaG_3_FD_92763 | JGI IMG/M metagenome (GOLD analysis project Ga0123353, IMG submission 92763) | Labiotermes labralis P3 segment gut microbial communities from Petit-Saut dam, French Guiana - Lab288 P3 | ecosystem: Host-associated > Arthropoda: Insects > Digestive system > Gut ... | reverse complement strand
GTGTGTATATATATATATATATACACACACACACACACACACACACACACACACACACACACAAAACAACGACCCGCCAGCCACACTTCGCAAGTCTCCCCTCCCCCTGCACTGTTCGTGATTCCGTCAATCACATGCTTAAGGTTTTGCGTTATATCTGGACCAGATGCTGAATTGGACCAGTGGTACTGTACAGCTGTGCAGCTGTATTGCAACATACAGATGTCACTATAAGCTGTCTCATCTGGAGAAGAAAATATAACAGCCTTGGTAAATATGTGCCTGGACCGGTGTTAGAGTAAATGATACCTAACGCTGAGACAAGACGTTGCTGCACTGGTACAGCAGTTAGAGCTGGTGAATTGGTACAGCAGTTAGAGCCAGTTTACTGGTACAGCAGTTAGAGTTAGTGCATAGGTACAGCAGTTAGAGCCAGTTTACTGGTACAGCAGTTAGAGTTAGTGCATAGGTACAACAGTTAGAGCCAGTTTACTGGTACAGCAGTTAGAGTTAGTGCATTGGTGCAGCAGTTAGAGCCAGTTTACTGGTACAGCAGTTAGAGTTAGTGCATAGGTACAGCAGTTAGAGCTAGTGCATTGGTACAGCAGGAGCTGGTGCACTGGTACAGCAGTTAGAGCTGGTGAATTGGTACAGCAGTTAGAGCTAGTACACTGGTACAGCAGTTAGAGTTAGTGCACTGGTGCAGTAGTTAGAGCTGGTACACTGGTACAGCAGTTAGAGCCAGTGAACTGGTACAGAAGTTACAGCCAGTGAACTTGTACAGCAGTTGGAGCTAGTGCACTGGTACAGCAGTTAGAGCTAGTGCACTGGTACAGCAGTTAGAGCTAGTGCACTGGTACAGCAGTTAGAGCTAGTGCATTGGTACAGCAGTTAGAGCTAGTGCACTGGTACAGCAGTTAGAGCTAGTGCATTGGTACAGCAGTTAGGGCTAGTACACTGGTACAACAATTAGAGCCGGTGAATTGGTACAGCAGTTAGAGCTAGTGCACTGGTACAGCAATTACAGCCAGTGAACTGGTACAGCAGTTACAGCTAGTGCACTGGTACAGCAGTTAGAGCTAGTGCACTGGTACAGCAGTTAGAGCTATTGCACTGGTACAGCAATTAGAGCCAGTGAACTGGTAGAGCAGTTACAGCCAGTGCAATGGTATATCAATTAGAGCCAGTGAACTGGTACAGCAGATAGAGCTATTCCACTAACGGTTTGCTCATGTATGTCGTATTTAACAGCGCTGTCATTTGGCCAGACTGCAGAATGTTGGATGGCTAGGTGATACTGAACAGTAAATTGGCAACCAGCAGCGTCACACGGGGTCCTTGTGCTTTGCTGGATGAACTGAGAAAACCAGGACCATATTCTGTGAGGACAGCGTCGCAACAAAACCAAAACAGCACCCTGTCAGACAAACAAATAAAAAGGTAGTGCAGAATGTTTCCCTCCGCTAGGCACGTAATGCGACCGACCGTGCGCTATCAGAATCATACACAATACAGCTGCTGCCCTCAACACCGCTTGGTGACGTGGCAAGGGAGGGGGGGGGGGGACAGGTGCACGACACGCGTCTGTGTGACGTCACAGTGACGTAGCAAACAGCTGCTGCTTGTAACCCCCAATCTGAAGGGGAGCAGCACAATAACAAGCCGTCTGCCCATTCACATACCGAGACTGGTTAACATGCTGGTTTGATAACAGGGCGACCAAGATTGGTGTGCAGGAGCAACACAATATCGATACAGCGGTTGTCCTCAGCCCCTCCATGCCGACGTTGAGACGATACCTGCCATTCGGCACTCTGCAACATAATTATGTAGTTGACAAACGTCGTTAAATAAAAATCTCATTTCTGCTAGCACCTCAGACGTTCGTGGAAGTAAGATGCCAAATTCACTGCTCGGCCGCTTTCGTCTCTGAACGTGAAGTCAAGAAGAAGCGTGGGACTGCCTGAGACCAAACTCAGACCAAAATCACATCAAACTCAGACTCAACTCAGACCAAAATCAGGCAAAACTCAGACCAGACTCACATCAAACTCAGACCAGACTCCGATGGACTAACCCTGAGCCAGTCGGTCAGCCCCACGTTCTTGTTGCTAAATTACAGGTCTGCAGCCTCAGAACAATTTCTATTCACCGTCCTGTAGCCTACACAATAACCTACGTCCAGCCCTGTTGCCTAGCCACAGTTCAGGCCGTTGTCATCGTTTTCATGCCGTAGGCCTGAGATCACTTGCCGGACAGTGAGTGTGGGATTTGTGGTTGACAAACGACACGGCGCCATTACTGCAGATTCCCTTGTCAGTGTTAGCTCTACCAGTGCCCCTTCTTCGCCTTCATATTGTCCGGCGGGTATACAATGCCTCCATAGTGGGCCTTAATTACCCACAGACCACGGGAGGAAAACAAAAAAACATCAGTCGTCCTGTGACTACATAACAGCTAGATCTATGCTTCAGGTCCTATTATTCAGTTCCTAGGCGTCAGTTCCTATGCTTCAGTCCCAATGCCCCAGATCGTGTGCTTCACGTCCTATTCTTCAGGTCCTATGGTTCAGTTCATATGCTTCAGTTCCTATGCTTCAATTTTCATCCTTCGGTTCATATGTTTCAGTTCCTATGGCTGTCACGTCATTTGTGACAGTTTTCTGTAAAATCTACAGATAATATTGCCACTGTTTGTTTCAAGCCGTCTTTAAAGAATGTTTCCAGTTAGTGTTCCTATTCTAAAGCATCACGATTTCAGGGGTTATCAGAGGCATTTTATCTGAGGACGCCGAACCTAATTTTGTGAACTGTCGCACTTCAAGTGGCTGTACACTAATACCGCACTATCGAAAATGGAGGATGACAGTTCATATTTATCCTTCCCTTTGTTGCCGGTAACCGGCATAAAGGCAAACGCGTGTATTTTTATAGTGTTAGTAGTGCCCTGTGTAGTGTCCACTGTGAGGATTGCGTGCGCATTGTTCATAAACTGCATGCATAATGCTGCGAAACTGCACACGTTTGCTTTTGTCTTCTACGGGAGACAAATTATAGGGACCGTACTGGGAAAAGGGTCACGGCGGCACACAAGCGAGAAATTACAGAAACGTTTAAAAGAAATTACGCAAGTCGGTACTTGCCCGCGATTTGCACAATAAACAGAATTAATATGCACCGTACAGACATTCTTTACTAACAATTAATACGCACCTTACAGACACTCTTTACTAACAATTAATACGTACCTTACAGACAATCTTTACTAACAATTAATACGTACCTTACACGCATTCTTTACTAACAATTAATAAGCACCTAACAGACACTCTTTACTAACAATTAATACGCACATTACAGACACTCTTTACTAAGAATTAATAAGCACCTAACAGATACCCTTTACTAACAATTAATAAGCACCTAACAGGCACTCTTTACTAACAATTTATAAGCACCTAACAGACACTCTTTACTAACAATTAATACGCACATTACAGACACTCTTTACTAACAATTTATAAGCACCTAACAGACACTCTTTACTAACAATTAATACGCACATTACAGGCACTCTTTACTAACAATTTATAAGCACCTAACAGACACTCTTTACTAACAATTAATACGCACATTACAGACACTCTTTACTAACAATTAATAACCACCTAACAGATAGCTTTTACTAACAAGTAATAAGTACCTAACAGACAATCTTTACTAACAATTTATAAGCACCTAACAGACACTCTTTACTAGCAATTAATAAGTACCTAACAACACTCTTTACTAACAATTAATAAGCATCTAACAGACACTCTTTACTAACAATTAATAAGCACCTAACAGACACTTTTTACTAACAATTAATAAGCACCTAACAGACACTCTTTACTAACAATTAATAAGCACCTAACAGACACTCTTTACTAACAATTAATAAGCACTTAACAGACACGCTTTACTAACAATTAATACGCACATTACAGACACTCTTTACTAACAATTAATACGCTCCTTACAGACTCTCTTTACTAACAATTAATGTGGCACAAACCGATTCGTTTTCCCTATTTAGTCGAAAGACTGACCGGATGTGACTACTCGCAACGGACTCCTCAGATTGGCCCCGCTTTACCTGAAGAAGGAAATAGAATAGCTTGTCGAAAAGCCATGTTATGTGCTATGTCAAGCAGACAAAGCTGATATCTAAAGCAGGCTATTAACATTGACAATGATTCGACTTGTGGGAAAACATACAGGAAGGAAGGTCCACAGTTTCTGCTGCTTGTAGCGCAGTTGTGTGGCTATATTGACATCTGCTGCTGGGGGAGATAGCGCGTACGTACTTGGGGTGGTGTGGGGACTCACCTGTGTTTAAAGAGCTGAGTCACCGCGTGATGCCAGTGACTCAGGCCTAATTACTGTTGGGGATCACAAAAGCAGCACCAAATTTCGTGTGCGTGTTGGGGGTGGTCCCGCCGCGACGCTCACCGACGCACGGTGGTCAGAACCCTAGGTCTGCACGCGGACCTTGGGGCGAGTCGCACTTTCTGCTGGCTACAGCGTCCGACAGGCAGCCTACCCGTGCTATTTCAGGCGCCTGCCAAAGGTTGCGTGTTCGTACGAAATGTGTGTGTGTGTGTGTGTGCGTGTGTGCACAAATATCATTGCAGGGCGTCTCCTAGGCAACAGGTGTGATTCGCGACCCGGCGATGTAATCCGCCGCTACCGTACAAATCACACACCCCACATTTCATAACCTCACTGTCGTGACCCGGCCGGCGTTGTCGGCCACACCAGCACCGGGAAGGTAAAAGGTGAAACTGTGCGAGTTGGGAGTTTATGACAGCTACATCCATTGTCTTGTGTCTAGTGCAGTCCGGCAGCTTGCTATCGACGTTTCGAAGTACCCTATTGCTTGAATACATTGTCTTATAATTCCATGCAGTCCGGTAGCTTGATATTGACATTCTGCTGTACCCTACCGCCTGAATGTCTTCATCTTATCCTAAATAAAAGGTAAAGGTAAAATGCACCCTTGTAAAGCACTGAGGCTAAGTACAGGCCGTACAGAGTGTCTTTCTTGACCACGGCACTAGAAGGGGATGAGGGGTCAGCGTCATGCCCCGGCTGCTATTTACCCAGGGAAAGACCCAGTACCCATTGTACAGGAGGCTGGGTGGGCCACAGGGCCGGTCTGGACAGGTGCGGAAAATCTCGCCCACACCGGGATTCGATCCCCGGACCGTCCAGCCCGTAGCCAGTCGCTATACCGACTACACTACTCGGCCCTTACCCTAAATAAGGAGGCAGTAGTTCCTTTCAAGCCGGTCCCAGTGGCCGTGCGGTCAAAAGGCATGGGTCTGCGGCCGCTCGAGTGCAGGGATCGTGGGTTCGAATCCCGCTGAGGACATGGATATCTGTCTGTTGTTTTTGTTGTGTGTTGTGTAGGTAGCGGCTTATGTGACGGACTGATCACTCATTCAGAGGAGACATACCGACTGTGTGTGAGTGTGATGTAGAGATCTGTACACTCAGGCGGCCGAAGACGAGTTGGGCTGCTATAACCATCCTACCGGAGTTTTTGATCGGTTTATGCAGAATTTGTGGTGACACACACACGCACAAACGCACACATACACACACACACACCAACACATGTAGACACACACACATATTATTTGATTGCAAACAACTAACAACAACAACGCCGCACAACTTGCGACCGACGCTAAACGTGGCAACAACAACAGTTCAGAATACCTCTAGTAGCTGCTGTAACTGATAGTACATGTGTGGACAAAACTAGACGACAGGCGCTTTCTACATCTCGCTCATCAGACCATGACGCCCAGCGCCTTCAAGCCTGTTAATCAAGCAGCACATGCTAAAGGAATTCTGCTTCATCTGACAGTGCAAATAGTACAACTGCCGTAGCTACACTACATTGCTGTGGCAGCAAGGATCAGTGCAAACTGCTTCAGATCGTCTGGGACAGAAATACACAGAAAGTTTAAATATGTTAATTTGCTGGAATTCAGAATGGTTTATCCAGCTGAGGAACAATAGAACATGGAGTTCCATAGGGGCCAACTGCAGGGCTTTTATTGTTCATGCGCGCATACATAAATACGTACATACATATGTATGTATGTATGTAGGTACGTATGTATGTATGTATGTATGTATGTATGTATGTATGTATGTATGTACGTATATATGTAGCTATGTACCTTCCTTCTGTTGTGCTACAACTTCCGTCCGTATTGTCCCCCTGTACCACTACTGTAGCCATGTCACACTCTCGCATTCATTCAGTCTTTTGCCCTATCCCGCCCTTCAGTCAGTCGCAGCGGTACGCCTCACTCCACAGCGGTCTCCTTCCTCAGGTTCTCCTACCACAACTGTCAGGGTGTCGCGGCAACCACGCGGTCTACCCAGTGCACTGGCTGTCCAGGTATCTGCAGACCGAAGTTCGATTCCAGATACTTTGCTAGCCACAGCTCTGGGATCCAGTCGGTCTCCAGTGGAATGTTATTTCTCCAGACTAAGGCGTCCGGAGCGTGATGCTAACTCACCAAGGCTCAGCAGGCGTGCTGTTACACCAATCCAATTACACACCCTATGACCCCCATTCATCTCTGAGCCACAACAGTGAACCTGGTCGTTCTCACGACTGCTGGGTCCTGGGGTTACGCGAAGGGGGACAGTAGACCAACAGCGAGCCTGTTACTGGTCTATTGCCACCACAAGCTGTTAAGTGGTGACATGCTCTGAACTGACAAAGCTCCGCGCCACATTGTCATCGCCATAGGGGCTGGAGATGTTTCGTTTCGTTTGCTGCGTGAGATGTGCGTCTGATATCTCCATACAGCTACGCACACGGACAGACAGAGAGACAAGTGACAAAACTCACTATCTAGTTAAACGTACCAAAAACCTAGAGCACAGAGACGTAATACTGTAATTCGACGTGTTCTAACAACCTTACCCACACCAATACGACCCCGAGACAAAGATGTTGAATAGGAGAAAGTAAGAGGAGAGAAACAAAAGAGACGGGGAGAGTGAGAGTAAGCTTTCGGATCTTAAGCCACACTGTGATGATTCTTCTTATTGCTAAACTTGGGTATAAGAAAAGGGAGAGACTTGGGAAGGTGCGGTTAATCGGTGTGCCTTAGGAAAAAAGTTTAATGCAGTTGATGCAGCATGGCGGAATTTTGCTACTGGAGAAGACACCACTTCAATATGTAATATGGACAGCGGATAAGCAAGCATTTCAGTATGGAAATTGGACGTAGGGACTTGCACAAAAATTTGTCGACAAATTCCAAAGTATATTAAATTTGGGCGGAAACATCGGGCACTTTATATGAAGATCTATCTCAGTACGTTTCACTTTTGTTGCTGGCGATACGCAAACGTCACAAAAGCGCTCTCTTCGGGTGAAGTGGTATCAGGCTGTTAGGATAGTCGAGGAGGTAAAAATATTACGCAAACGCGACATAAGGTTACGTTATGCTTACACAGCGCATCTTGTTTAGTGTCATGGCAGGTGGTTACGCATGTTGGCCTGCAACCACCTGCTATGAAGCAAGCCCACGTCTTTCCAATACACACTCATTCGCAAATTCTGATAATTTGCCTCTGATACATGAAACACGCTGTATCTCAAAGAAGGTGCTTGCAAATGCCATGAAAATGTTAATCAGGCTCGGCTCTTGTTCAAGTCAACACGATCGCATGCAAAGAGACCCACTGCCTTCTGCAGAAGTGCTTGTGTGTGAGCGCACGATACAAAAACAGGCAAATCTTAAAATACAAAAAATTGCGACGATAATGTATCACATACACATTCCATTTGTCTCTGTCTTGTCATCGTTTAGAATTCCGTCATGCTGCCAGCAAACAATGTGTTTGTACCATTGCCCATTACCCATCAAAAGATCACCACAAACACACACAAAGAGCATGCAAGACTCTAATCAGTCCAGTACCGAGCTATGGCTGCCAGGTATGGACAATGAGTCATCAGAAGAATGACTAGCAATTTTTGAAAGGAAAATACTAACACGAATCTACGAGCGTATGAAGGTGGCAGCGTGGAGACTAAGACATCACGAAGAGCTCCGTCATTTATTAGATCTACCTGATGTGCTGATGTTTGCAAGATAAAATGTGCCGGCAAAATCCAGTATCAGCAATAACGCAATACTGGAAGTGTTTAGGAAGCTACAACATTCTCCAGCAATCAACAGCATACTTCCAGCTGCCGGCCCTCATACACTGCGCGTCTCTACAAGTATGCTTAGGGCACAGGCACCAGGGGAGCCCATTGTAGTACTGGTCACGGTCTGGGGACTGCAAAAATTATAAAAGGAAAGTCCTTTGCTCTTCTGAAATGTTGCGCGGAGTAGGTCCGTAGTTGCTTACCGACGTTTCGGGACCACCTAACGGTCCTACACCGCATAAAAATCCAAGAGAGCAAAAGCCTTAACGACACTGAGGCGGAAGACTGTACGTAAGAGTAAATGGTTGCAGGCCAATCAGGTTTGTTGTTCCTGCATGCTGCGGTAGCACCAACCTGGAATGTTTGCTTAAGAGAACCAACGAAGGTCCTTAGTTCCTACATCATGCTGACACATCTGCTGATGACACTCGTGTCTCTGTCCGTGTCCGGCAACTCCTAATTCAACAACCAGATCATGTAGAACAGAACTCACACGTGCCAGTTCAGTAAACAAACAGACTTCTATCAAGGCAACTGAAGGGCAGATAAGCACAGCGTTATCCCTTAACCCGGTCAAATTTACAACGATGAAATCCGCGGCCGACTAATGAGAGAGGAAATGTGACACCATAATGGCTCCTCCAGGCCACAAGTTTCTGTTACACAAACCAGACGGCAGCAGGAGGCAATATTCAGCACCGTACCTACAGTATGCGTGATATTCAGGTACCGGGAACTGTAGAACCCGTAATAATCAGGCACCGGCAGGTACAGCTATGGCAGTGTTCATGCACCGGTAGGTACAGCTAGGGAAGTGTTCATGTATCGGTAGGTACAGCTAGGGCAATACTCATGTTCCGGTAGGTACAGCTATGGCAGTATTCATGTACCGGTAGGTGCAACTAGAGAATTGTTCATGTTCCGGTAGTTACAGCTAGGGCAGTGTTCATCTACCGGTAGGTACAGCTAGGGCAGTGTTCATATACCGGTAGGTACAGCTATGGCAGTGTTCATGTATCGGTAGTACAGCTATGGCAGTGTTCATGTACCGGTAGGTACAACTAGAGCAGTGTTCATGTTCCGGTAGGTACACCTAGGGCAGTGTTCATCTACCGGTAGGTACAGATAGGGCAGTGTTCATGTATCGGTAAGTACAGCTAGGGCAGTATTCATGTTCCGGTAGGTATAGCTAGGGCAGTGTTCATATAGCGGCAGGTACAACTAGAGCAGTGTTCATGTTCCGGTAGGTACAGCTAGGGCAGTGTTCATATAGCGGTAGGTACAGCTATGGCAGTGTTCATGTAGCGGTAGGTACAACTAGAGCAGTGTTCATGTTCCGGTAGGTACAGCTAGGACAATAAAATATATAGATGTGAGTAACGAAAACCTGAAAACTCCAAGAAATATTCTCGGGTGTTAAAGTGGCGGTTGATGCTGTAAGGTGCATCCTGGTGGCATGCGGCTGTTTGCTGCCATCAGCTAGTTGTATCGTAAGCACATGAGACTGACCTCGATCGTTCGCTAATAGGAATTCTTCTTTGCGTAAAATAGAAATTCTTGGAGTAGGCTCCACCCACCTCCTAGTGAAATACGTTCCTTGCACTTTGCGAGAGAACTGTGCAGTTAGGCCAGCCCCAAGCAGCCTGAAACACAACCAAAAAGAACGGAATCAAAACAAATTGTTTATTTTGAACGAAACACGTCGAAGAACAAAGGTTTGGTGATTGTGTGGACTTTGTTGTGTTTCCTTCGGTTAGGTGGGGTGTGTGGTGAGCGGTGTGGTGTGTGTGTGTGTGTGGTGTGCTGTGTGGTGTGTGGTGTGTAGAATGTGGTGTGGGGTGTGCGGTGTGCGGTGCGTGGTGTGTGGTGTGTTGTGCGTGGTGTGCGCTGCCCTTCACGCCTACCTTACATGGCAATATTTCGCCTGCGTGTGGACCAACATCAGACACAGTTCTAGTAAGAACCACCGAACAAACAGGTGGGCACAGCAATCCTTGTCCAATTCTGGTGTCAAACAGACACTGATCTATGAGTGCCGCAGACTTCCAAAGTCAAAGTCCCTGTGCATTTCTAGTTTCTCCCGCCCAAGCCACGCGTTCAGTTGACCTTAACGTAGTTGTGACTTACAAATCACAAAATTCCTTGCTGTGTAATTTTTATTCACCTCTCAACATGTAAGAGGACATGAAAAGACAACCAATGTATGTACGTATAACGCAAGCTTAAGGTACGTTAGTACAACCATTGTTGCAGTGGAAGAGCAATGAGTATTGCATATTCTGAGGTATCCAGCATGCAGTGCGCATGCGCCATATTGTCACCTGTGGCCTGGCCCGCTCTACAATATTTTTCCACATATTCTCATACATGGCACGATTAAAAAAAAAAAATTATTGGACACAAAATGTGTGTTTCTATTTTCTCTACAACTTTTGTCTTCAACATTTCTCATTCTAAGAAGAAATGAGCGAGATGTAATTAGCAAAATATATACTGGTCTTCATATAAAGTACCCGTTATTCTTGTCAGAAGAAAGGTAAAGTCTACCCTATAAGAGGCCATGAATGCCCAGAGGGCTAGATGGGGGTGTGTGGTCAATGCCACACCCCGGCCGCTTTACACCCGGTGAAATAAACTCGATAACCATTGAATTCTACTAGGATTTTAAGCAAACTTGAATTTTCTCGACAGTTTTGAAAAATTCCCAAATATGAGATACATGAAAATCCATCCAGTAGAAGCCGATTTGTTCCATGCGAGAGACAGACAGACAGACAGACAGACAGACAGACAGACAGACAAACAGACAGATGCTCTCCACAATAGAGATAATGTTAAACATAATTTTTGTTTTTTGTAGGTTTAAAACTTGCACACATTTGAGAACAGAAGAAGCCAGCAATACGCCCGATAATTCTAACGGGTTTGCTCACAATCAGTGTGCACAGCTGTCAGTACGTCATGCTCACACCTGGTGGCACCACCTGCCCCCTCGCGTGCCTAATGACGCCTGCTCGCCCCCTATTCATGCAACCCCAACCCCTCGATCGCTCCCCCAGGCAGATGCAAATCTGAAATCAACGGTTTGGCGCGAACGACGGGCAGCTGTCTGCCAGCAGTGACGTCATAAGAAGGCAGTCAGCTGATCCTAAGGAAACGGTTCCTGTCTGTCATTCAATCGATGTTGTCTTATCCGAGGACACACTTGGGCTACTGGTGCTGCTTTAGCCTAGAGTAACAGCGTTACAGTCATGCGCCGCATAACGACTTTCGGTCAACGACGGACTGCATATATGACGGTGGTCGTATAAGATGATAATATAATATTATAATACTTACGACTGTGTTACAATTGCCTACAGTATTCAGTACAGTAACATGCTGTACAGGTTTGTAGCTTAGGAGCAATAGGCTATACCATATAGCCTAGCTCTATGAAGTTAGCACAACTACGAAATCAACTAACGACGCATTTCTCAGAAGGTATCCCCGTCGTTAAGCGACGCACGACTGTATTTGCGAATGATAAGTTGCAGTGGACTTGCCAGTAACAGCTCACGGCCAGCTCTGATGTAACCAACAGCCAACACCTGAAAGAACTGGTTTTCTGGACTTCTGAAATACCGGCTATGCAGCACCCACTGACAACTTCGTATGCACCAGCATAGACACAGCACAGTGAATACTTGTTAACACGCAACAATACTTTCGTAATTCGGACACAAACATACCTCGTAACCATTGTCCATCTGAATACGAATTGTCACATGTCTATCCCGCAAGACTGACTCCTTGTGGCCTTGAAACAGAAAAGCTTAGCGCCTATAAATTTAGCTGTGGAACGGTTGACATTTAAATTCTTAAAGAAAAGCATCTAAAAAAGTCTTATGTAAGTTTGTAATATTTGTTGCTATAAACAGTTCCACCATCGCAAGTATGGTGGTGTTAATGTCTCGCTACATGACCACCATGTTCGTAAAAAATAGCATTAGCTGTTCCAGACATAACCTCTAAACACTACCTTCGCATTGCACTCATTTCTAATCACGCACAGACATCAGTATTATTTATTGTGTGCTTTTTGTTTCCCTGGAGAGCTAATTAGACAATTACATGTTCGGTATTTTCTGTTTGATTGGATGTTCTTCAGAGTCAGGCATCTTGTTGCTTGCTTCACACAATGCAGCCTGCAGCCTACATTTTCTGTATTGGCAACAAAATATCTAACGTCTTCATCCAACGATGCACCAAGCGGAAAGTGACACACCACATCTGCACTTTGCACAAATATTAACAAACTTATCTGTCGCACGATTTGCTGACTCCATTGCTATACACCATTGCAGGATCCTACACTTAGTGTCAGTCTTGTCTTACAATTTCGCGCACTCGCCATGTTGTTACCGCTTACAGCACTTAAAGTGTAAGGCGTTGGATGATTCTGGAGGGAGAGGCCTGACGTCCATGAACAATTTTAAAAACCTAGGAAATGTCTGCAGAGCGCAACATTTTGGGCGCATGCTGTTTTGTCACTGGACAATGGACGAGGGAACAGTTGCAACATAGACTGTATTTTAAAGCACACCGCAAGCTCTCTGTGTATCTTAGCAACAAATGTACAATTGGTCATCATCGAAATACTGTAAGCGTGCAGATTAAAATATAGGCCCACCAGTGGCGAATTCTGCGGTATGGTTGATATTGCGCCGCCCAACCATTGAAATGAAGAAGTTATTCCCTTACTTTATTAAAAGAACAGAGTGACGCTGAAAATTCACGAAGTTCAGTACTTCGTGTTTTATGGGAATTGTGCAGCGCATTTTCTCAGCGCTATGGATGAGGAACATTGGCAGCTATACCTGGCCGTTTGCAGTGTGCGTGAGAGAGAGAGTGTGTGTGTGTGTGTGTGTGTATGTGACAGACAGAGAAACAGAGAGAAGAGGCATCATGGTTTGTTATCAGCACTACTCTTTTAAATAAGCTTATAAAGTCATGAGGAGACAACACAGCCATACTTTTCGTTGCTGGTGTAGCAAGCGAGAAAGAGAAGGGAGACAATGGACAAGACACGGCTGTTGCAGTGCGTTAGGTCATGCTGAACCCGTGACCCAATACCTACTGTAAATGCAACAAAGCCAACAATTTTTACGAGCTACAAACTTGTTTCCGTGTTGAGGGACCAAGTCTTCAGGGCTGCTGCGCTGTGTGGTTGTTCTAATTGCTTCCCGACCTTTCGGAGAATTCGCGAATTGACCCACGACACTGAAGATGGAGGCGGTACGTCTAACAATATGTCTATTTTCACAGCAGGATTGTGGTATGCCGGTCCAAGTACCGCCAGACACATGAGAGAGTGTAATTCATTCATTCCGTAAAGGACGAGAACTACAATCGACCCTGCTTGCTTCATATTCATATTTTCAAATTTTCTTGGGCCTCAGTCCTCACATAACAAAGAACTCAGGTCACTAATCACTATAGTTCTAAATCAATCCAAACTATAGCGACCCATCGGAGTGAAATCCCGAAGCCCGAAGCTTCACGAAACTCCGTCTGGTGTCCGTCACTCTGTTCCATATGGACATGCACAAGGACGGAAGGACATCCCGAGGCTGTGCTGTGTGTATGAGCCTGTACATTATTCACCTGATAATTATTAAAGCTATCCCATTACAGACCTGGGCAGACCTTGAGGGTTCCAGAACATCGAGGCTCCCAGATTTCAAGAAATTCGGCACATGCCAGTGGTAAGTTTGTCAGCCCTACGCACCGGCTGCCTTTACCCGCCAGGAAATATTCCTGATACTCATTTCTGTTAGAGGCTGAGTCGATCCCAAGGCCATAGTGCTGCCGGGAGGATGTCAATGAAAAATTCCAATGACATCGGCAATCGAACCCCCGAAATTCCGGTTTGTAGCGCAGTGGCTCAACCAACTGTGTCACCGCGTACCCCCAGCTGATGATTATGCAAGCCCAAAACTGCGCCCTACACACCGACGCACACCTAAGTTAAGTCAGCCCCTCAGCTGGTGAGGCGTTACAGTAACTACACACTGACTGTCAACATGAACTAAGTGTTTATCTGGTTTTGTTAGTGCCACATGTTTTGGCCTCACAGTACGCTATCATCAGACACTACAAATTGTATATTTTATAATGTTTGTTGTGTCTGATGACGAAATACTCTTAGGCCAAAACATGTCGTACTAATACATACTTGTACATATAAGCTTAGTTGTGTTGACTGTCAGTGCGTATTGTTCAGCTTCAAAAAAAGATGCGCAGTGAACCAGACATCATATCCTCCGAGACGACAGAGCAAAGTGCAAAGTGTTTGTGTGCAAAAGAACGGAACTGCTCTGTCCTGGTCACGCTGTTGAGGAACCACCAATCCTTTACAACTGCCGATTATTAGAATGATTATGTTACAACGGGGGGACCGCGGTAGGACAGTGGTTAAGGTGCTGTGCTACAAATCGGAAGGTCGCTGGTTCGATCCCAGCTGGTGGCAGTGGATTTTTCATTGACATAAAATCCTTCCGATCGCACTATGGCCCTGGGGTCGACTCAGCCTCTAACAGAAATGAGTACCAGGAGTATTTCCTGGGGGTAAAGGCGGCCGGTGCGTAAGG
>Ga0123353_10007349_pt1 | contig 14864 bp, 9 predicted proteins | sample TergutLab28metaG_3_FD_92763 | JGI IMG/M metagenome (GOLD analysis project Ga0123353, IMG submission 92763) | Labiotermes labralis P3 segment gut microbial communities from Petit-Saut dam, French Guiana - Lab288 P3 | ecosystem: Host-associated > Arthropoda: Insects > Digestive system > Gut ... | reverse complement strand
GTATAGTGTCGTGGTTAAGAATAAATAAGAGGCCATATGCACCTCATGGAGCCCTACATGAGAGTGGACGCAGGCACCACTCATTCTTAACCTCTGCACTACATGGAGGTGAATGGTCAGCCTCACGTTTCGGCCGCATTACCGTTGTGCTAAGAGCTACCGCTTCCTACTGGATAGGAGGCTGGGTGGGCCTCGATCTGGTTAGGAAGCTTCAGCGAAGAGATGAATATCTGCCATATTTAAGACATAGAGCTATGTCAGCATTTTCCACATGTGTGCATAGTGTGGCTAAATGATGTCCAGTTTGTTTCATGAAGTGGGTTTTTATTGCTAGTTGTGTTTTGTTGAAGTGAGTCCTGTTAACAGTTAATGTCAAGGTGGTTTTTACACTTGCTGTTTTGTATTTTATTGAAAGTAGCTTGCAGATGGTTTGGACAGTTAGTATTTCCAGCTTTCTGGACATATTGTAGTGGAGTACAAGAGCTACTTTGATATTGTTTCACAACACCCAGCACTCCTACTTTATGCAGTAAGTGCTATATTCTAAGTCTGGCCTGTAGATGGCTGTTGTAACCAAAGGGTCTTCAGTTACTCTGGGTAAAAATGTGAAGACCACAAGACTCAGCATTTTGCATTCCTTTACACTGCATGCTTCACCAGTCTTTTCATTAGGTGGTATATAATCTGTTATGTTTTTAAGCACGCTGAAATATAAACTGTCAGTAAATTTTGCAAAAGGATCTTTGTAATGGTTAGTTTGTAAGACTGGTTTGCTGTAGTGTTTGCAAATGTCACTTGCATACATCTATTTTTATTTGTTTGGCAGTTTTTACATTGTACGGATAAGACCAGTAGTAGTAAATGTTTATCATTTGACATTCTGTTGTTCGATTCCCAGGGCCAGGAAATTTTCTCTTCTCCAAAATGCACATAATTGCCTTGGGGGGGGGGGGGCTGACCCAGCATCCTATTCAGTGGGTGGTGGGGGTTCTTTCCCCAGGGGTAAAGTGGCCCACATGAAGTTTAGCACTGACATCCATCAAGCACTAAGCTTAAGAACTGGTGGAGCTGTATTTCTACTACCCTTGTATGACTTCATGGTGTGCGCAGAGGTGTTGATATCACAGTTGTTAGAGTAACTATAATAGTAGTAATAGTTTTAAGCACAGTGTTTTTTTGTTTTCATGTTCAGAGAAAAGTGCATATAAATTGTAATGATTCATTGTTGGGGGGGGGATTAGAAATGTTTGTGGTGTGTGAGTACTATTTGTATGTGCAAGGAATTTAATGTGTTGCCTCTGTTAGGAGCATATTGGAATTCATACAGTGCAGTAAAAAGGCAAATACGGTTTTTCGTTTGGTAATGCAGATCACATACTAATATGATGTTCCAGATCAGGCTTGTCAGCTCCATGATGAAAAATCTTCGAGGCTCCTGATGGGTGTAGGTCTGGTGTACGTGTTGCAACAATCGTGACTAGATCCACACTCATCAAGAGAAGCGAGGTACAGCCTGTTACAATGTAATGAATGTATGAGGGTTGTTCAGAAAATACACTCACATGCATAATTTAGTTACTAAAAGATGTACACTTATTGTGATTACATGAGGGGATATGTCACTGGACAGTTGTCATCTATTTCCAGTGCTGAAGCAGAGTGTTGGCATCCACAAATTGAAAGGTGTTTGTGATGTAGAAACATGTGATGTGATAAAATTGTGTTACTGATATGTATAGTAGTAGAAGTAGTAGTAGTAGTTATTGTTATTGTTGTGATGTAGCATTGCTGTTAAAATCTTGTGCATCCAAACATCTTGAAATAGTAAGTTTTCAAACAGCTTATTCCATGAACAACCACTCTGTTCTAAGTACACAGTAAAGAGGAATCCATAATGTACACACACAGATGACATACTTGGTTTACTACTTGACTAGACTTGAAGGGAATTTATTATTTTAAGCTGTTTGGATGGACAAAAAATTTACCAGCAATCCTGTATTATTGTTATTGTTATTATTAAATTAACGCTGCCAACACAATACATTGATGTTGAAATGATATACTGGTATTGTGTATTTTACCATTTACAATTGACAGCTATGTGCTAATGCTATATGTCTTATGTATTGTTGCTCTGTAAAAATGGCTATGAATAGTAGCCGAAACATGGAGCAGTTCTGTGTTCATGGACAGGTGCCATTGGTTGGTAATAAGCATATTTATGCAGGGAGTGTTTGTTAGCATTCACTTCAGAATCCTGTGTCGTCTGTTAGCTGTCCGGACAAGGCGTTTAGATAAAAAGAGACAGCATGGTTATCTTACAGTCTTATAAAGCCTGCTCTATTTTCAGTTTGAAATTAAGGTAAAATTTTAAAGATTAGAATCTAATTGTACCCATTATATGTTGGTGCAAAATTTGGGTCTCATTTACTAAGGGAGCAACATACTGGTGTTTACAGGCAGGTTGCTGGGGAGATTGTTTCGCTGGAGAGGGTGGAAGTAACTCAAAATGAACTTTGTACTCTGTACATTTCATAGTGTATTATTAAGGTGATGTGATCCTCATAAGTGAGATGGGCAGAAAATTCATCATGCACAGGAAGTGGAGATGATGAGGTGCATCCAGAATTTCCATCTGAAACCATGAGGGAAAGGGTTGGACAGGACATAAGTGGAAAGTTATTCTAAAGTGATTCATCACTAAATTGGGTGTAAGGATGTGGAGGAGGAATTTCTTGATAACCTCAGTGACTACAGCTGCTCAAAAAGCACACTTCCCTGTGGTTGAGTAGTGCCTTATGTTTAAACATTGCAGAATGCTGCCCTAGGAAGACCAAGAAAGCTTTGGAACAAATTGTTGAAATGTATGTTACAAGGTAGATTGTGAAAATATTGATTAATTGTATTAAGGTTGTATCTAATGGTAGACTTTTTATTTTTTTGGCAGCAGGAGATTGATGGAAAGTGTAATAAGAATTTCAGGATTTATATTTGAACTGCTTTTGCGAATCACTCCATATTATTGATCTATTTACCATTATGCTATTGTGCCTTTTCAGTATCAACATTGTTTATTTTGTGTTCATATTCATGCTAACATAGTATGAAGATCGTCACGTGTTCCATAACACCACTTGGCTCCTGTTATTGAAGAGAAACTGGTTACAGCTGGCGGGTCTGGGTCTGGATGGCGTGGTATGATACGTGACTAGATCCATACTCGTCTGTTGTGATCAGTGCCTGCAGCATCAACATGGGAGTTGGTTTATTACCTACAGAGAGTATTTTATGTCCTGAATCTTGAAGGGTGTTGTCTGGAAATGAGTGTGTGTAGAGTATAGGTTTTTGGTGTTTGTGTCATCTTATGTGCAGAGTTGTATCTGATATGTTCTTAGAAAGCTGTGGTGAATTGTTATTATTTAGAAATTGTAAAATTCCGTTAAGAATGTGAAGTGACTATCACTTGTCTATTTAACAGTATACTATATATCTAAATTCATTCTTTGTTTTATGGCAGCATACAAGAGTCTTGAGTTGGATATTGGAAGGTAGTAATTGTGGTTGGAAGAGTATGTGGCATAAGGTTTACCCATGAAATAAATGGCTAGCTTTAGTGTTTGTCTTTCACCATCATGCTTGGCAAAGTCACACATCGTATTTATGTGATAGACCTCTTTTTGTTGCATGATTTGCGTGACTGGCTGATCGGTTATAGTATAATGTGTTTAAGATTGGATATACAGAGTGATAAATATGTGTGATAAGAATTTGTTTTGCCAGACTTGTGTACATCTATGAAACTGAACCTGCCTGCTATAAAAAAAAATCCAGCGCCTTCATGTTCTGTTTTAAGCAGATTTTACTCTATTTATGACTTCATAGATAAATGGAAAACATGTACAGGTATTTTTCAGTAGAAATGTGTAGTTCATAATTGTGATTAATAACTGGCAGTTGCATGTAATTCATTGTTGGTGGCCTGGGATAATTGCTGGTTACTATTTTTAACAACTAACAAAAGTGAATAATCCCCAGTTGTTAATAAATGATAGTAATATGTTTTGTGCTAGTTATTTTTAATAATTTTTGCTTATTGTCATAGCCAGGTTATTCACATGCATGAAGTCACTGCATAAATTGCAATGTGTGGTGCAGACAGTAGTGCTGGAAATTATGAACTGTATGTGTCAAAATGCAGTATTGTGTCCACAGATCTGTAACAGCAAATTTGGTTGCTCACAGTGATGGCGCTAATAATGTATGGAGCATCAGCTGAAAGTGAACATAGCAGTTTAATGGAAATGATATCAAATGTTATAGACGGACTTCATGAGTGTCTACTTGTCAAGAGTGTCATAAGAGTGGGGCCGATTTGGCAGTGGCATTTCTAGTAGCGTGTTTGGGGTTGGATTTCAAGTGTACTGTTCCAGCCTCAATAGTTGTGTATTGAGGCTGATTATTTCATTCATGGAAAGTTTGGATGAGTTTATTATGTGTATTGTCCAGGAATTTGGATACATCCTGCTGTTAATGAATGTACTGTACTGTAAAATTTTGTGTAAATAATGGGACAAATGGACATACAACAAATGTGTGTAAGGTGTGAAAGATATTTGAGAACTGCAACTGAAGAAATGGGAAGTGTCTTTTTGAGTGATGTGGGCATATTCTGATATCAAACTGGACTTTTCTCTTAAGAATATTATATTTAATTCAGGACTATTGTATTTGCTTGCTTTGATAGTTACAGATCATTTATTCAAGGCCTAACATTTTTTTATTGCAGAGCACATTTGGGACGGGTGACCACACTCCTGACACTAGGCCCATCCGTGGCCGCAGCCCCAGAGCAGTTTTCTCTCCTGCCAGCTTCTCACCCACTGCGTAAGAAAAGACAGAATTTTTGTATTAAAGAATTATACAAACTTGATTGTTCTTTCCCATTTTTTTTATATTCAAACATATTGCAGACAATTTATCTTTCCTTTTTCTATTTCAAATGCCAATAATGAGTAATTCTTGTTGGTAGTGCAACACCATCCAGCAAGTACAGGGCTCGCACCAACAGGGGTGATGCAGTGTGCATTTATGGTGAGAAGTGTAAGACAGCAGACTGGCATGTGCACGGTACACAGTTCCAGCCAGTCATACAGCTGCCATCTTCACACATGCAGGCCAACACATGTTATATGTTCAACCAGCTGCGAGACATGGCTCAAATTTTGGATGAAATTGTGCATCACTTGGGACAGGAGATAGTCAGAAAGTTTTCATTACAGGAGCCCCAGTCAGTAGATCGCCCTCACCAGGTAATCAGCATATAGGTGGCAAATGTCTTTGTTACAGGGAAAGGCTGTTCAGGCATTCAGTTTGAACAGTAGTTTTTTTTTTATGGGTGCATAGCAAAGTTCCTGTGTGTATAAAACAATGGTAATTCTAAATCTCGTGTGGCTCTTCATTAGTGTAGTGTGTGATAATGTAGTTTAATTGGCAACAGACCTCAGGCTAATATTACAACCATGCTTGGAACTGAGTAGTTGCTCCTGTGAAAGCCTGGGGTTTTGACACTGTGTACGATTGGTGTTGTGATGTTTCTGCGGAATGTGCTTCCTCCATCTTGAGGGTGCCTGAATTAGGTCCTGGTGGCTGCTGAAGTGATGAACTGATTAATCAAACTCAAATGAGGGAAGTGCCCAGACTATACTGGCTTATCGGAGTGGTCACACTTGTTAGTACCAGACAGGCTGGGATTTTCTGAAGACAGGACTGGACTGATAAACTGTCCTGAAATGTCAGTAAAAACCCAACCTACACCAAGCAGCTACTTAGACATGCAAAAATTGCTAACTAGGATGTGCCTGAAGAGAGCACAAAAATAATCTTGAAGTAAAACAAAACTAGCCAAAGTTGCGTGCAATAAAGGTCGCTGTAAGTTGGGATAAAGTCAGAGTCTTGTAAACTGAATCAAATGATGTATTCAAAAAATGTTTGGCCTTTATGACCAATCTCATAAGCCAGTCTGGTCTGTAAACTTATCCTGTTGGATTCTGTTTATTGATGAGTTACAGGTCTTCTTGGTTTACTTATTCACTGTTTTCTGTCATTTAGTGTGGTTTCCTTTGTGGTAGGTATGTTGTCATTTGTTTATCCGCATTTCACTGTTGCCATTTTGGTGTCTTTAGTGCCTGGTGGATTTTTTTTTAAGTCTACCATCCTAGGGATTTGAGTTTTGTTACTATACGATGTATGTATAATTTTTATCGTTAATTTTTGTGTTCTTATCTCTGATGTTCAGCGTTCTACAAATAGTACTGTGGATCTAGTGTAAGGCATGAATTATTGTGAGAAATCAAATGCCACTGGACCTCAAGATGGGCGGACAGATTGACTGACTGTTGCAAAGTTACTTGAATTGAGACTTTGGTGTACAGTGATTTATACTTCCTTTTAAGAGGTCCTACTGAAGTGATGAGGGACACATCTGTTTTGTAAAACATTGTTTATAAAAGCCCAAGACAATGGACAGTGGCTAAAATAATAGTCATCATTCTCAGTCTGCAAATGCTGCTAAATTGCATAGTGAATTCTCACACTGTTCCAGTCTTACCACATTTCTTAAGTGAAACATCTAGTATATTTGTGTTCTCTGTGGTCTATAAGTTTCTTCAAGTGCATGTAAAGGTGAAGAAAAGCCCAGTTTTTTAATTGAAATAACAAATTGTAAAGCTTAATTTTACAGCTGCTCATCTGGTGACGATTCTGTTGCAGAGCCAGTTTGTTGGCGTTGGCCGGGTGTGCTGTGACTGTAATGGGCGTCTTAATGCTAAGTCTTTAATAATTGAAGGTGTTACTGGAAAGAGTGTTCCCATGGATATATCACAAGTGGAAAATTTTTCATTATTTCCTGGACAAGTTATCGCGGTTGAAGGAGAGAACCCACTGGGAAGTAAGCTGTCTGCTAAACAAATATACACAGATGCTTCCTTGCCACTACCACCAAAACCATCTCTATCAACAAAAGAACACGGTAAACAGGGTTATGTAATCAAGGATTGATATGTTGGCAGCCTGGTGCTGGGTTTTAACTTCTGCATGATTAATAGCCAATGCCACATTACATTTTTGTACTAGTATGATGCTACAATACAGTTTATGTAGTCTTCATATTCTAAACAACTTACTGCAGTGTTGTTATACTTCTGTTCCAGATCCAATACAGATTGTTGTGGCAGCTGGTCCGTTCACACAATCTGATACTCTAACTTACCAACCATTGGAGGACTTAGTGGAGTATATTCAGGAACATAACCCACACTTGGTCATTTTAATTGGTCCATTTATTGATGCCTCACACCCACATGTGGTTGACGGAATGCTTGCAGAAACCTTTCAAGCTTTCTTTGAGAAGATTGTTGATGGTGTCATGGAGCCCTTGAGACTGTAAGCTTCGTGAGAAATTGTTGGTATTATGTACATATAATTTGCAGAGACATGGTGGTGGAGGGAAATTTAAACTGTTGCTTGCGTCTTGCATGGTGACATCTTTTGGTCACTGTGTCACTGTTGATCTGCTGTTAACTTCTTATTGATCATGGGTGCCATTATAGCTTTATTGTGTTTGCTTTCCCCATGCTAAGTTTTGAGTTATTTCTCGGCTGTTTATGAACAGGTGGGATATGTTGTAGATGAAGTTTCTTTGCTCTTCTGTGACTGTGAAATCTTTAAGCATTTGGGTTTAGTATATTTGTAGTGTACCATCATATACCATGATTTTATTCTTCCCATTAAAAAAAAAAGGATGTATATTTATAAGCTCTTGCTTTTAGTGTGCCACTGTTCCAAACTAAGGGGAAATGAGTTTCTTGACATTTGGTACCTCTGAATGTTATTGGTGTGATGGCCACCTCAATCTTATACTTCAGTGTCATGCAGTCCCCATAAAATTTTGGAAGTATGAACATGTGGGGGAGGGGGATGACGCTAGTGGTATTTAATCCTAGAGTCAAGAAATTATGTATGATAATAGATCTTTGAAAATTTGTTGCTTTATATAACAAATTCTCTTGCATTTGTTGTATGCGGCATTGACACAAGAAATGACTTGGCTGAGTGCTGAGGTTGAGAACATAAAATGCAAGGTATGGGCTGGCTAGTATATGACGTGTAAGTATATTCATGATTGCTGTTCAGGCGTTTGCTGGGGCTAAATTGAAGAGAAGTTGCATGAAATCGGTGCTAGGATGGTGCATTTTCTTACAGTCACAGAGCAATTCTGGAATCTGTTGTAATCTACGTTAGTTTTGTATGTAAATGTGTTTTTGCTGTGTTTGGGGCACCAGAGGCCACACTTGCAGTAAACAAGTTGAGAAAGGAAGTGTGCTAAAGGTATCAACTCCAGTAGAATTTGATGCTGTGGTTGTCTGCTAATGAACTTGTTAACCTATATGCCAAATTACATTTTGTATGGTTGTCAGATTTGGTTGCATAACCATAAAATGCATGGATAAGTGTATAAAAAGTTTACTTCATGTAAATGTTGAGAACAAATGTTCATATATCCAGCTTTCTTTTCTTTTCCTTTTTTGAGCTGTTAACAATGTCAACTTCTCTCTAGTCCTTCAGAAATGTCAGCCACTCATATAGTAGTAATTTTTTGTTTTTTAAGACTTAATACGCAAGTGCTGATGGTACCTTCATGGCATGATGCTCACCACGATTCAGTGTATCCAGTTCCACCATTTGTGCTTCGGAAGCAGTATGCCAAACTCATCCTGGCTCCTGATCCTTGTGTAGTGGATATTCATGGTCTTGTAGTGGGTGTGACATCTACAGATGTGTTGCTTCATTTAAGAAAAGAGGAAATATCTGAGTGAGTGAACTGTTTGCATACCAGACTTTTAGTGTAGGTAGAGGAAAGGAACATGGAAACAGTGTGACCTTTTAGGGATCTTTTAAGTAAAAATGATGTTCAGTTTTTGGATTGACAATAAAAGAGTAGAACCAAATCCAAATACAACATGTGAAGAACTGGACATTCATGTTGCCAGAAAAGGTGTATAGGAGATGTATGTTTCTTTTCTATAATTTTTGTTTGTAACATTTTTTTATACTGATAAGTATTGGTGATTTCACTGTAGAAGTATACAGGAATTTATGTAGGTGTTCATATAACTGGTTCACTGAAACTGTACATTCTGAATGAAAATGGAAGTGACTTGATAGATTTTTAGCACTACCTTGCCAGTGTCACTTTTCAGCTGATTCAGTAAATTAACACATATCGGATATTTCTAGCAATGATACATATTTCATTTTCAGGCATTCAGATTGATGCAATGAAGATGTGTTATGTGACTGACATGAGAGTATGTATGTAAATTGTTTGTTTACAAATTAATCAGAGTATGTTTTTTTCAGGGTTCGGCTGGGTTCTGACACGTTAGGGCGCATTGCGGGCCACATCTTATGGCAGCAGAGCTTCTATCCTCTGTACCCACCAGCTGAAGAAATGAACCTTGATCTAGAGTTATGGGCAAGATATGCATCACTAGATGTTACACCACACATCTTAATTTTGCCATCAGACCTTCGTTGCTTTATCAAGGTGATTTACTGTCTGCAACCTAAAATTCATGTCAGGCTTCCAGTGTTGTCTGTTTTGAAATTATAATTTTGTTCTTTCCCCATTCTTCCATTCATATTTATAATGTAATTTCGTCTTCCCAGTCCATTGCTCAGGCATTTGGCAGCCAGCTTCCTGCTGCAGAGCCCATGTGACCCCTAAAGATGTATGTGTGGAAATGACATTGTTGTGTGTTTATCAGTTTTCCATGCCAATCTGAATTAGTTATTATGATCCAAATTTACGTCATTTAGTTTGTCTACAGGACACATTTTCTGACTGAATGGCAGGATCCGGTGTTGAAGAGGTGATGGTGCATTTTGCATGTTTATTGAGTCATGCTTAATTTTTTGCCATTTTTATTGTTGTGCTGCTGCCATAATGTGTTCTGTTTTTATGTCTGCTAAGTGCATTGTAAATCACTGGTTTTGTTTACATATGAAAGATGCACTTTTGTTACCTTACACTTCTGTTTTGCATTGAATACATCAACCAGCATATGCACTCAATAAAATGCATTTTGTGACAATAATCTCCTGTATGTTTTGGCACCTGAGTGCCATCATCAGGGAGTTTTTTTAGAACAAAGGAACACAAGTCCAACACACTAATCTAGGTATTGCATTGACCTTATTGGAATTATTAAAATATTGAAGTTCTAAAATACATGAAGTTGATAAGCATAAAATTACAGTGTTATAATATAAGATTATGTGATAGCTATTTCAAGTATAAGTTCATAGTTTATTTTCTGTTTGGAGTGTGTATACAAACATCTATCTGGATCTTATACAATCTGAAGAGATCTTTTCCATGTGGAGTGTGTGAAGTGTGTAGTGTTGGGTAACGTAGTGTACTATTCTACTACTATTACAGAAACACAAAGGGAAAACTTTGTGTGACCAACCTAGCTATATGTTTTAACAAGATATGTAATATTGAATGACTGACTCCCAAACACATGTTCTACTTACAGCTGGCCTGCTTTCTTCATTTTGTCATGCAAACAGGCCGGTCTTAAGCGGAACATTCTGTATATACAAGCGAAGGTCAATGGAAATTGTCACCAAAGAGTATGCTATATCACCCGACATGACACACTTCACATGCTCCATCTGGATGAGATCTCTTAGGATCACAAAAGATTAAGGCATGTTTTATGCATACTCCATACAGAATATAGATAGCTATGAACTTATACCTGGAATGGCTAACTATCATATAATTTTAGTATCACAACATTGTAATTTTATGCTTATCAACTTATGTATTTTTAGCGCTTTAGTATTTTAATCTTTCCAAGAAAGGTAATGCAGTACCTAGATTAGCATGTTGGGCTTGTATTCTTTTGTTCTAAAAACACTCCCTGTGCATATGTTGGTTGCTGTGATAATTGTAAGGATATGTGTGGTACTAATAATTTAAAAGTCTGTTTTGCATGTTTATCATCATGATGGGTCATGCCTTGGTGCAGGCAGTTAGTCACTGGCTTGTCACTGAATGCTTGGGTTCAGTCCCTGGCCCATTATTTGAGGGTTTGTGGTAGACAGTGCCACTAGTACATATTTTTCAAGTACTTCAACTTAACCTTTTCATTCCCCCAATGATCCATATTCCTCTATTTGTCATCAGCACTATATAATCTTGAACACGCTTCAAAGCCATGATTGGACTTTGAAGTAAATTACAATGCCAATGCAATGAGAATTTGTAAAACTCATTGAATTTGTGAAATTCATGAAGTCCTTATTCTGTGAGGTACTCATACCTGAAAGTGATTTTTATATATATATATTCTTGTCTCATAAATTTGTGTTATGTATATAAACAGTATGGCACTTTAATATGGACATATATTATTCACTGCCTTCTGTGAATAGCTTGGGAAGGAAAATTGCAGGTACCATTGGTGCAAAATGGTACAGGAAAGAATTATGGCATTTTATGAATTGCCCAATGAAATAATTCCCGAAAGCCCTCATTTTATGCAAGTTTTCACACTAATAAATAAATTAGGCCACTTGATTTTTGTTCCTCTAATGAAGTTCTTGATGTGAACTGTACTTGTTCTACTGCAGTTATGGTCTAAATGCCGATACACAGATTTTGTAATAATGGTCCATAAGGGAGTTCTGAAATATTTAGATCGTGTTTTCCTAGAATATTTTTTTATTGATTATGTCTGTGTTTAAAATGTTTAGAAATAAGTCTGCATCAGTAATCTGAAATTAACTCCATTTATTTGAGGACTGCAGCTGTATGGAATGAGTTACTCTTGATTCAAGTTTTTATATAAATCTCTTCCTGCCCCAGCATTATTTTAAATGTTCAGATATAAGCTTATTACTTTGTAATCTTTTTGTGCCATATTCTTCAATTGTCTTGTGTGTCTGTTACAGAACCTGAATGGCTGTGTAGTTGTTAATCCTGAACGACTGGCCAAAGGTTTGGTTGGTGGTAACTTTGCCCGTCTGGAAGTGTCTTGTATAAATGGAGACGTTAATGTCAGTGCTCAGATAGTGAAGATATAGCACTTATATTTGAGCTGGCTGCTGGCTTCATTTGTAATTATTTTCAAGTCTGACTCCACATCATTAAAAGTGTTTCATTTATTGTATATTTTACTGTATTTAATTTAAAGCATGCTATTGTAATAAATGTCTCATGTTGATTTGTGGTATTTGATTTTCTCTTTGCTTTCCTCTTGCTTACCATACGTGTATACTGAAGTATGGTAGTTAGCGCCAGTATAGATGTAGTTGTGAAGTAAAATTATAAAATATTTAATCAAATATACTTCAAGAACCATTCACAGTGCAAAGTGTGCACAAGTAAGTACAGGCAAGTAAACCATTACAGTTGTCCTGCTGTGTGTAGCAAATATTGCTAATTAAGATGATAATATTTTGGTTATTTAAATGTACTGGAAGGAACAAGGAAAACCTGAAAGGGGCAATAGAATGCTAATAGCCTGGTATGATAACATATTCAGTTTTGATTGTAAGACCATAATTAGTAATCATTCATGGCACTGCATACTTTTTGTTGCAGTTAAAGATTTTTGGTGCTCTTATTTTACTTGCAACGTTAACAAGTGAAGTATGTCTCATTAATTGTAATGTCTAAAATCTGTTACATTTGAATGCAGTGAAATAAAAATTGGCATAAAGTCCAAATAAGTGACACATCCAGCTGGTTAGACAGAGGTAACAGGAAAATGCCTTTCAAGTTAAAAGAAATTAAGCATCAACACTTCACATTCAATCAGCGTTAGTATAAAATGATCAATAAATAACAGTGTGGCATGTCTTGAACTGCAGAGTCTCTTCAGCTCCAGATACTTCCTTGTAACTTAAGGGTAGCTGATGGTGAAAGAAATTGATGCTTGGAATGACATGACTTACATTAGAAATTTAACAAAATCCAAATTTGTAGGCATGCTATATGACTTACACATAATTGGTTGTGATTTACCCCAGCAATTCCAATTTGTGTGGTAGCTCACAAAGCATTCCATACAGGCCAGTGTCTCCATTATGTCACCAAAGCAGTACCTGAATTCCATACAATGTGACTCATTTTCTAGGCCCACAAGGTTTATGAAGTGTTCTGCATGACAGTGTCAGTTCCTGTATCCCAAAATTCTATACCGAAAGACAGTTTAAGAGTAAAACACATTAATGTACTTTCTTGCTGCATTAGCATTATTAATTTTCTTGGCATAGTTAATCATCATTAGTTTAAATCTGGCATTGTAACTTTGCCTGATCCCATTTGGAAAACAGCTTTTACTAGTAGACTTCCCTATGTGTTCTGCCATTTTACCTGAATAACAAATGACTTACAATGTTCACGGATTGGAACTAATAACCATGCGGTATGCTGTGTTTTTCTTTTGTCTCCACACGACAGTTTGGCAGTGTAGGCCCTGGTTTTGCTTGGCATGGTCTGGTTCAACATTTTGTATACGAGTTTAAGACAACCCTGCATATTAAGCACTGAGTTTTATGACAAAATATAAAATTTGTGTAATTATGTATTTATGTACTGGTGAGTTGCACCTATGATGGGACTACTGTGCTTTGTGTGTTCTGTAAAGTAGACACATGTCAAACATGAGGTGTTCTGCCTCAGCTTCCTTGCATTGAGTTTTTTTAATCAGCTGCAACCATGTCTGATTTCTTGCAACACATTGTTTTTGTAGAACTACTGACTTCTGGCCACACTGAAGTTGGGATTGTTAACTATTAATACAACTGACGGTTGAAGTGAATTTTCTGTAACGCATTTTCTACATGTTTTTAAAACCATAATACTGAATACAAAATCTGTGTGTTGTGTAAGTGATGCATATCATTTTAACAAGCAGTTTAATACAACAGTGGCATTTAATGATAGTCACATGTACAAGGTTGAAGAAATCTGTGGTCTACTGGAATGGTGTAAATGGCATCATGGAAAAATGTTACAAGTAGAGGTGCACCAAATTTGAATCTGGAAAATATAAACCAAACAGTCCCAGAATCTTGAAATACATACCTTTAGGTACATGGATACATACCCACTATTCCTCACCGTTTACTATTCTGTAAATCTACCACTTTTGTTTTGTTACTACTGTTGCTACAGCTACTACTAGTACTACTACCACCACCACTACTGTCCCGTTTTCTGTATTTCTGCTGCATGTCCTCAACTTGAGCTTGTATATTAGAAGCTCTGTTCTGCTCTTAGTTTGCAACTGATTTTAATTACACATTTTTAATTATGGCATATTTATGAAACTTAAGGTATCTGTGCTATCAGGAATTATGCATAAATTGTTCAGTAAATTGAATAATAGTTTATTATTTCAACTACCTGCTGCATGTGGATAAGTATATTTAAAGGAAAGCTGCTGTTTCAGTAAGAAAATTTTGACTGTGGGCACTATATTGACAGTGAAACCTTTTCGAGTATTATTGTGGTAGAAAAGTACTTGAGATAATAGGTGGAAGTGAAGTCTGGTAATTAACACCGGATTATATATAGATAAAATGAGGGGCACAACATGTTTAAAGTATGGATGTTTATTATACTTCAAATTTTGATGTCTCAACCCCAGAATATGGAGCATCAACATTTAATGGGGTGGGGTCATACATGACAGCCCCCCCCACCCCACCCCAGCTCATTGTTCACCAACATACAGTACATCTCAGTATCTCCTAAAAAAGCAAAAAAAAATGGAATATGATAG
>Ga0123353_10007348_pt1 | contig 14864 bp, 8 predicted proteins | sample TergutLab28metaG_3_FD_92763 | JGI IMG/M metagenome (GOLD analysis project Ga0123353, IMG submission 92763) | Labiotermes labralis P3 segment gut microbial communities from Petit-Saut dam, French Guiana - Lab288 P3 | ecosystem: Host-associated > Arthropoda: Insects > Digestive system > Gut ... | reverse complement strand
TTATGAATATAGACAAAAATATGGTGGTTTTTCAGGTCATACAATCGTCAGGCTGCTTGACCCCTGTGAATTCAATTTTACTTATAAAAACAAAAAATATGCAGGAACCGTAGATCTTGAGCGTATGCGTTCACAAACAAGTAGTTCAAGCTATGTGAATACTACTCACAGAATATTATATCTTTATATTGATGATATCCTATTTTGCGAGAATTATTACTATTGATTGTATCTTTCCAGGTAATCATAGCAAATATTCTGGCTTGAATAATATTTTTGGAATATGACATAATAAGAAAAATTATTAAATTAATGCTAAATATCTCAAAAAACTATATTCTTGGAGCAATTGCTGGTGATGTAATTGGTTCTTCTTATGAATTTAATAATATCAAGTCTCTTGATTTTGAACTTTTTACAAATGATAAATGATTTTGAGACCTGATTTAATAAAAGATGTAGTAACTCCATTTTCAGAAAAGTATTGGAAGTAATATAATATTGTCATAATCTTGTTTCTCAATGCCCCTGCCCCAATTATCGCTTGCCTTAATCGTTATGCGCTACCACTTTGAATTATGAATGATATTATTGACAGAAATAAATTCATATTATAAAATAATGCAGGAGCTAAATATATGATATGTCCTAAATGCGGTAGTGATCATATAAGCGAAGAATTTCATACAACAACAGATACCCAAACTAATAACTATAATGTAGGTTCCGGTATTTGCGGAGCACTATTATTTGGATGGCCAGGGCTATTATGCGGGTTATGTGATAGCGGTCAAAAAAATAAAACCATACAAACAAAAGTTATATTTAAATGCAACAATTGTGGAGCAACCTTCTACCAATAGAAAAATGAATGATAATTTAGTAATAAAAATATGGGCATTTTTTATGAAAATTGGTGATAAATCCGGATGTCATCAAAAACCAGAACGCAGCTTTTTTTTATATAAGTACCAATTTCCATTATGCAGCAGGTGCACAGGTATATTAAGTGGACAGATAATCTGCTTTATCGCATATGTTATAGGAATAAGGATATCATTCATTTTTGATATTTTATTTTTATCAATTATGTTTTTAGATTGGTACCTGCAATACAAGAATATTATTGAATCAACAAATTTACGAAGATTTATTACCGGTAATTTTGCAGGCATAGCACAAATTAGCATTATATTAAAATTAATTTTTATTATCTTCAAAATCTAATTATAAATGTTCCTAATTGAAACAATCTTGATTTTTATAAAATAACACATAAAATGGAGAGCTAGCATGACTGCGGGGCGATATTGATCAGCATATTACAGAAGGGAGACTTATATGTTTAAAGCAAGGCTAAAACAAAAGAAAATAGTGTTGTTATCTATTTATATCTGCATAATTATTATACTGGCATTCGGAATATTATCATGTAGTAAAAAAGAAAAAATAAAAACAGAAACATTTAGTTTTCATGGGCAAACAGTAAAATTATTATCAGATGGTAACTTTACTGCATCCCTTGCTCATGGTGTTAAAAAAAGTGGAACATATACAAAAACAACAGATAATGAAAGAATAATTATATCATTCAATGTAAAAGGTAATGTAGCAGTTGGTATGATCATCAACAATTTCTTGCATCTGCCAAATGAATGGGATGATGGTCATAGTCATGGAAATATCTTTCCTAAAGGTAAATAATCACGTATGGGAACATTGTTTTTGTTGAAATGAGACATCAGCTTAAAATAGTTTTAATTATTTTTCGAATTGATATGCTTTGCGACTTTTTCCCGTAATTGATCCGGAATAAACGGCTTAACAATAAAATCACAAGCTCCAAGACTCATAGCCGCTGTAAGATTGTCCACGGTCCCTTCAGATGTCAGGAAAACAATCGGAGTATTTTTGTGCTCCTCAAAACCACGAATAATAGGAATAAGCTCAAAACCATTCAGCTCAGGCATTTGGTAATCCAGCAAGAATAGATCGGGTTTCACTTGTTTTAGCACGTTTTCCAGCATTGCTGGCTTAGGTAACTTGAATACTTTATAATTTTTGCTCAAAACCGCTGCTACTGCTTCAAGAATAGCCGGAGAATCATCAACAGTAAGCACTAGAAGCTCATGATCTTCTTTTTTCTCGTCCAATACTTTTAAGCAAGATAATAAGGTTGAATCTGCTTTGGGAAAATCATCCTCTTCTTTTGTTATTTTAGCAGTCATTATTTGTGAATAAAGATTATTAAACCCATGATCTATCTTTTCCGCATGAAAAGCAGCCACTCTATGATCACCTTTCCCGCATGCATTTCTAATCTCATTCATGTCACGAATATATGTTTCGCAGCGCATCTCTTCAAATAAGGTAATCATGTCCTTAATACTTTTCCAATCTTTGATGCCAGAGCTATCACCGGCAAATTCTTTAATTGCATCAGAAGTATTGGGTGCAAGGTTTACAAATTGCGACAGCATCTTGAAATACCTTCCAACAGTAAGCTTTTTATTATTCTCAGCAACACGGCGTATGTTTAATTCACTCAGCTTTAAAAGAGCTGTAAGATTAAAATCATAGATTGTAGAATCATCAGAGGTCATGATTGTTTGCTCCTTTTACAAGTAATCCTTACCTAAGTTCATTTTCGAAAGTTTTTCGATGATTTCATTTACATTGAATTGCTGTACATTTTCCCATAACCAATGAACAAGCTCGCCATTGGTTTCATATTCATAACCTTCAAGTTCTTTAACAGCATTTTCAACTGTTTTCATATCAAAAGTATAGCAGGCTTCCAATATTTTGACCAGCACATCTTTATCTGGTCTGGGTTTTATAGTCTTATGATCTTGTGCTGATATTTTAGACTGCATCTCATTGAGGTCTGCCAACAGTTTAATTATAGTTTGCACTAAATCCGGAGTCTTTTCGCACACATATCCTAAATTCCCTTCTTTAGCTGCTTTTTCAAGATCTTCTGCTTTATCGCCAACGATGTTTGCACCAATGTTGCGGCTAGATCCCTTTATGCCATGAACAGTTATAGTATAGTCTTTTAAATTATCTTTATTTATTTCTTTGATTGAATCAAGAAGATTCCTGACATTTGCAGAGTATGAACGCAATATCTGCAAGTAAGTTTCTCCGTCACCGCTAAAACGTTCAAGTCCTGCTTTCAAATCAATCCCATTGATTTTATATTTAAGTATTGAAGATTGATAACTGGAAACCAGCTCAGAACTCTCCTCTTGTTCCATGCCCCATTTTTCATCCTCCATTGATTTATCCCTAACCCAATGGCGGATAACCGAATCAAGCCTGGAAATATCAATGGGTTTTGATAAAAAGTCCTGAAATCCTTTGCTCAAAAACATTTTCTCATTGCCGGCGATCGCATTAGCAGTCAGAGCAATGATCGGTATATTTTTTGCATAGTCTGTGCCTATATCTCTTATTTTTTCAGTTGCCTCTATACCATCCATACCCGGCATCATATGATCCATAAAAATTGCATTGTACTTAGTGCTTTCCATGCGTATTACGTCTATTGCCTGCTGTCCGCTTGCTGCAGTATCGATTTGCATACCATATGGTTTCATCAAACCCTTTGCCACATCCAGGTTAGTAGCATTATCATCAACAACAAGTACAGAGGCGTATGGCAGTTTTATACGTACAAACTTTGTATTTTTGTTTCGTCTATGATTTGAATACCTGAAGCTCTTTAAACTTTTTGCAACTTCCAGGCCTATTGTTGCGTCAGTAACATGCTTTTGCTTGACTCTTACCCTGAATATACTCCCTTTTCCGTACTCGCTTTCCACTGTGATGACACCATTCATCAACTCTGCCATCTTTTTGGCAATAGGAAGCCCAAGTCCTGTCCCTTCGATCTTTCGGTTGGTTTTTAAATCCATCTGTGTATAATTGGAAAACAGATTTCCAATATCCTCTGGTTTGATACCTATGCCGGAGTCACTGACCCAAGCCTGGAGCCAAACCACATCATCCTCATGTACACAATCAACTCCTAGTTCTACAGTTCCCTGCCGTGTGTACTTAAAGGCGTTGGACAACAAGTTGCTTAAAATCTGTTTGATTCTAAGTTCATCACCATATAGCTTCGCTGGCAGGTCATCCGGGATATCCAGAATAAATTGAATGGGTTTCTCGCCTATACGAAGGACATTGTTTGTAACAGTATCATTGATAAGACTTGGAGTATCATATTCACTCTCTATAAGTTCGAACTTCCCTGCCTCTATTTTGGATATGTCTAAAATATCATTGACCAGACTAAGAAGGGTTTCGCCTGCACTGTAGATCTTTTCCAGATTAGTCTCAGCTGTTTTATTTAAACCACGCTCCTCAAGCACCAACTCGGACAAACCAATTACAGCATTAAGAGGAGTACGCATCTCATGGCTCATGCTGGCAAGAAAATCACTTTTTGCATTGTTTGCTTTTTGCGTGTCCATTAAAGCTGTTTTGAGTTCAGCGGCAGTTTTTTGAAGATTCAGTGTCATTTCATTATGCATCAGGGCATTTGCAATAAGTAAACTGCCGGAACGGAGAGTGGTAGATACTTCTTCGGAAAAAACAGTTTCATCCTGGCAGTTGTCACAGCCGACAAAGCCCCAAAATTCATCCTGCACAAATACCGGCGCCACAAATATGGATTTTATTCCATGCATATTCATACGCAATTGCTCTATTGGCAACAAATTACGTGTTAATGAATTAATGCACTCTCCTCTCGTCAATATCCGCTCAAAGGTGGGTATGTTACTTTCATATGGTACCTCTGTAGATATTTCACTGCTTGTGCGCATCCGTTCATTTGCGATCCATTCATCAATCAGCGTGCAACACAATTTTCCATTCCTGATACTGTTTTTCCATATACAAACACGGTCAGCATTTACTGCTTTACCGATCATGCACATGGATAATTGTAAATTACTCTCAAATTCATCGCTTCCTGATTGAAGCAATATATTCGCAGCTTTATTTATGCTGTCCAGAAGAGTTGATTTTTGATGGATTTCCTTCATCATCTCTTTTTGCTCGCGCAGGTCACGAACATACCCGGCTACGGCAAAATCATCATCATATACAACGCGGACAAGGGTGATCTCTGAGGGTATCAGGATGCCATCTATGGTCTGGTGCATCCATTCGAGCACAATCTGGCCTTCTTTAAATGTTCTTTTTATGTAAATCTCCAGCATCTCAGATGTGAGGGAACCATCAGGCTGATATTCAGGCGAAAGTTCGTGAAACCTATTCAAAAAGTCCTGCTTATCTTTCACTTTAAATAAGCGGACCGATTCTTCATTGCAGTCAAAAAGTTTTATATTCTTGTCCCAAAGGGTTACAGCAAGAGGGGCTGCATCCAATAAAAGCCGTGTGCGAAGGTGTGCTTCGCGAATTTTAGTAGATAGCAGATTGCGATTTATAGCGCTGCACAACATCTTGCTGACTGATCTTAGAATAGTAATCTCATCTGCCGTGAAGACACGTTCGCTTACACAATCGCATATACTAAAGAATCCCCAAAAAATATTTTTTATAAAAAGTGGTATTATAACAATAGTTTTTATTTCATAGGCACCCAATATCCGCTGCTCTTCCTCAGACATTTCCGCAACTAACCCACTTAAATATTCGCCTCTTGAAAAGAGTCCTTCCCACCTGGGTATTGCTGAGTAAGGAAACTGAAGACCTAAAGGAACAGCAGTTTTTTGCTTGCCAATATCACTGAGCCAATCATATGTGTGTACGAAGTGAAGCACCCCATTTATCTTCTCGTTACGCCAAATATGCACGCGATCAGCATTCACACCACGCCCAACAATTGCCAGACTTTCCAAAAGCGCTCTTGCAATATCAGTATCATCATCTTCTGTTGACAAAAGAGCCTGGACAGCGGAGTTTCCTGTTTGTAATAATTTGTTCCTGTTTTCAATAGTTTCCATCATCCGATTGTGTTCTCGCATATCCCTTGAATAACCGGCAACAATAAAATCATCTCCATATTTAAGGCGGACAAGAGTAACCTCTGATGGAATGAGCTCGCCATCCGTAGTGCGAAAAACCAACTTCGAAACGCATCTGCCATCTGTAAATGCTTTTTCAAAAAGTCTTTGTCCTTCTGCATGAGAATCTCTTCCATCTGGTTGGTATTCGGGATAAATCTCAAAATACCGCTCCATGAATTCTTGTTTATCTTTAAATTTAAAAAGTTTGACAGATTCTTCATTACACTCGAACAACTCGTACTTTCCGTCATCAACTCTTTTCATTAGTCTGCAGGCAAGTGGTGTTGCATTTAACAAGATTCTCATACGTTCGTGTTCTTCGTTGATCCGCTCTGTTTGCGCCAGGATTGCATCATTAAGTTCTGTTAAAGCTTCATTTTGTTCCTGGATCTTTTTAAATGGTTTGATTGCGCTACCGGAAACAAAAAGAGAAACGATCGCTCCTATGACAAGAAAAACGAGAGAAGCCAACAGCAGCCCATTTTGAACATTTTTCAATGGGCTTTCATTGATTGGGGCAACCACACCGATATGCCAGCCAACATTGGTGCTGGAGACCCTTTTATAGACACAGAATCGATCCTGGTCATTAAAGTGGTATCTGCCGCTTCCTGTATTCGTATTAACCATATTCCGGAAAAACACACCTGTATCTCTTGTATCAGGATTTATGTTAGCTTCTTTAATAAAATTATATTGCTCATAGACCAGATCAGTGCGAACATTAGCTACAATAGTAGATTGTTCATCGACTATGAATATATTACCGGTATTCCAGAGCTTAAAATCAGATATTAAGTCAGAAAGTATAATGGCTGGTATTGTTGCTGATAAAACAAGATCCTGACTCATGGGTATAAAAATGTGTATGATAAAGTTTTTGCTTCCTTCGTCATAATGCGTGGAGGAGATATCGATCTCTCCTGAAAGCGCCCTTTTCAAATAAATGCTGTTATCATATCCAGATGATGGGCATAGGGAATTGCCATGATGTGCAATGATCCCATTTCTATTTAGAACTGTCAGCGATAGAAATTCGTTGTATTCTTCCAGTAAAGAGGGAATGAGATCTGTCATTTCTTTGGCTGAGCTTGTTCGCAGAAGATGAACAGATATATTGGCTGCATTTGTTTTAAAAAGCTCAATCTTGGTGGAGACCAGTCTGTCAGCAATATCCAAAGCCAGCCGCAACTCATGTTCCATAGCTTCCGTCATATTCTGCCGAGTAAAAGACATACTTAATAAAAAGCTTGCAGCTGTAAAGATGAAAACAATAGCCATTATGAGCAATGCTGCTTTCATTCGCATCGACATAACTTTACTTTATAACAATAATTTTGGAAAGTCCAGTGTTTATAAATCCTAATACCGCACATCAAAACTTATAGAATTTAAGCGCGTTGATTTAATTATTTGGGTATGGTACAATTTAGAATAAATCATATGGAAAGGATTACTAAATAATGAAAAAAGGGATAATGGTATCAACAAAAGTTACGATTATAGTCTTGATTATTATTTTAGTAAATACAATATCAATCGGAGTTTTCGGTTATATAGTCTACCGTAATGATTCCATAAAGGGCAGCTTTGATAAAGCTTTAGCCATCGCAAAATCTGCATCCATGTCCATAACACCCAATGAATTCAGGCACGCACTTAATACAAAAGAAAAAAATGAGCATTATGAGCATTTAAAAAAGCAATTCGAAAGAATCAAAGTCGAAGAAAACCTTCTCTATTTTTATGGCGGCACATTTGATCCTGATAAAGGGATGATAATGTATATAGAAGGGCATGGTGATATTTTTGGTTTAAATGGAAATGTGCCCTTGTCAATTTTTCCGCAAGCTGCTTTTGATGCATTTAAAAGCGGAACAGCCTGTGTAAGTAATGTTTACAGACTCAACATCGACGGGAGTTGGGGCATTTCAGCTTATGCGCCTATTTTTGATGAGAACCAGAAACCAATTGGGTTGATTGGGGTACTCATGTCAATACAGGATGTCTTTTTAAGAAGCTACAATTTAACATTGACACTGTTTGTAATATCGCTTGCGATCTTTTTGGTGATCATTTGGATCCCCATATTTTACATAAGGCGTTCTGTTGCAAAACCCCTGCTCGCATTGCAAACAGCATCCAATAAAATCGCACAGGGAGATATGGATATAAATATACCGATGTGGAAGACCAATGATGAAGTTGGAATGTTATCACATAATTTTTCCACCATGAAAGAAATCGTTATTGGTATGCATCAGGAAGTTAAAGATCTGGTAAATAATGCAACTAGCGGTAATTTGGATTACCGCGCTCATTCAGAGAAGTATCCAGGCGCATGGCGAGAAGTCATTACAAAATTTAATGATTTGATGGACACGATCATGCTTCCCATTGATGAGGCAGCAAACACCCTTCATAAAATCGCAAGCGGAGACTTCAGCGCCCGCATATTAAGCGAATACATGGGTGATTTTGACCTTATAAAAAAAGCAGTTAACTCCACAGCTATCGACTTAGACCGTTATTTGACTGAAAAAGAAAAAGCAGAAAAAGCGCTATACAAGGCTGAGCAGAAAGCCAACCGTGCAAAAAGTGAATTCCTTTCTCGGATGAGCCATGAAATGCGTACACCAATGAATGCGATCATTGGCATGACAAAAATAGCGGAAACAACAGAAGATTTATCCAGGCTAAAATACTGCCTTAATATGATCGGTATTTCGGCCAGGCACCTTTTAGGGATCATCAACGATGTTCTTGATATGTCGAAGATCGAAGCTGGCAAACTGGAACTTGAAAATGTTCCAATGAATATTGAAAAAATGCTCATGAAGGTTTGCAATATCGTAATCGACAACATGGAGAAAAAGAATCAGAAGTTTAACGTAGTGCTCAGCAAAGATCTAAATTTAAATTATATTGCAGATGACCTGAGACTTTCACAAGTTATAACTAACCTGCTGTCAAACGCAGTGAAGTTTACACCCGAAGGTGGAAAAATAACACTTAGCATAGAAGAGATTAAGCGGCACGAAAATACAAACACAGTGAAGTTTTCAGTTGCTGATACTGGTATAGGCATGACAAGCGGGCAGATCGCTCGCCTCTTTAATGCATTCGAGCAGGCTGATGGCAGCATATCGCGCAAGTTTGGAGGCACTGGTCTCGGCCTTATTATTTCCAAGAGTATCGTTGAAAAAATGGGCGGACGTATCCATGTGGAATCAAAGCCCAAGGCAGGTTCCACATTTAGTTTTGAAGTTAACCTTGAACGTACATCCCATCAGAACACTATTATTTTCGATGGTATTCGTCCAGAGGATATACGGCTACTTGTCGTTGAAAACGACAACGATACCAGAAAACATTTTTTAAACATAACAGACAGCTTTGGTATAAAAGCAGACTCAGCTTCGAATAAAACCGAAGCCCTTGCCCTTCTGGATGTAAACGAAAAAAAAGGCCGCACATACGACATTGTTTTCATCGACCATGACCTGCCAGAAACAAATGGCATTGATTTTGCAAATGAACTTAGCAACAGGATAGAGAAGAATGCCATCATCATTATCACAACATATTTAGAGTTACATCGGATAAAGAATTTTGCAACAGATAGCCACCTTACCCATTTTATCACCAAGCCATTGTTCCCTTCGTCGATCTTAGATACGATCAACGAGATTGTTGGGACAACACTTAAGGGACTGGAAATAAAAACAGACAAGACAGCGGAAGTCCCTGATCTATCAGATGTACATATTATCCTGGCAGAAGATGTAGAAATAAACCAGGAAATCTTCACCACATTGCTTGAAGAGACAAAGATTTCCATTGATATTGCTGAAAATGGTCTTATCGCTGTATCGAAGTTTAAGGAAAATCCGGATAAATACGACCTCATCATCATGGACATCCAGATGCCGGAAATGGACGGTTATCAGGCGACGATGGCTATCAGGGAAATGGACCTGCCCAAGGCAAAAACCATTCCGATCATTGCTATGACCGCTAACGTATTCAAAGAGGATATCGACCGCTGCCTTGAGAGTGGCATGAACGACCATCTGGCAAAACCAATAGACGAAATAGCTGTAATCAATAAAATTGCGCACTATTCGAAGCAGTTTAAATAGGAGAAATTAAAAATGTTTGACAATATTCTTGATACAATAGGAAATACACCTATTGTAAAAATTAACTATTTAAATAAAAACAAAAATGTAAATATTCTTGCAAAACTTGAAGGTTTTAACCCAACAGGGAGCATCAAAGACAGAATTGCTTTACGAATGATTGAACAGGCGGAGAAAGATGGTGTATTAACAAAAGATAAAACTATCATCGAAGCAACATCAGGGAATACAGGTATTGCCCTTGCAATGATCGGCAGAGTAAAGGGATATAAAGTAAGTATTGTAATGAGTAAAGCGGTTTCTATAGAACGGCAAAAAATTATTAAAGCTTTTGGAGGAGAAATAATACTTACAGACCCAGAGAAAGGAACTGATGGAGCTATAGTTAGGACAAAAGAGCTTCTCAAGCAATTCCCGGAGAAATATTATAATCCGAATCAATTTTCAAATGAGACTAATAAACTGGCGCACTATTTTACAACTGCAGAAGAGATATGGAATCAAACAAATGGAGAAATAACCCATTTTGTATCTGCGCTTGGAACATCAGGGACAATAATGGGTGTAGGAATGCGCCTTAAAGAAAAAAAATCTTCTATTAAAATAGTTGAAGCGCATCCTGTCAAAGGGCACTATATACAGGGCCTTAAGAACATGGAGGAAGCAATAGTTCCTGAAATATATGACCCAAAGAAAATTGACATAAGCATTAAGATTGAATCTGAAGCTGCTTTTGAAATGTCACGCAGGATAGTTGCGGAAGAAGCAATATTTGTCGGCATGAGCAGCGGGGCTGCGATGTTAGCTGCTTTAGAGGTTGCAAAAGATATTGATAAAGGGACAATTGTTGTAATTTTTCCGGACAGGGGAGAAAAATATCTAAGTACTGATTTGTTTAAAGTTTAATTAAATCACTGTTTACAATAAATATAAAAAGCCTATAAGCCGCTATAGTGTTACCGTCCAGAGGATACTATTCGTATATAATCGCTGATCTTTTTATCCTCTTGCTGTATATGGTTTACCAGCCATTTTACTACAATTTTATTTACATTCTGGCTCAATTCTATTGATGAACCACTTTTTTCAAACTTCTGCAAAAGCTCACCTATTGTTATCTTAAAGTCATCGTGTCTCTTCTTATGATTTTCGTAATCCGGATAGCCCCATTCAAGCTGCAATGCTTCTTCGTCTGTAAAGTGCCTAACAGCGTGATTTACCAAAAACACTAGTGTATCTTTTAACTTTGAAGCATCTTTTCCATCTTCACAGAAACGCACAAGATCGCTCACCAATCTGAATATTTCCTGGTGTTGTATATCTACTATCGTATTTCCAGTTATTAAACTATCATTCCAGGCAATGCCATAATCCAATTCATTTATATTTTTCATCCTTACAGTTTCGCCGGAGTTCGTTAAGTAGTTTCTGAGTAATCCAAAAAGAGCATACGAGTCAACAGGTTTTCCTGTATGATCGTTCATCCCCGACTCCAGACATTTTTCAATATCTTCCTTAAAAACATTAGCTGTCATTGCGATTATGGGAATAGTCTTTGCATACTCCATATCCAGAGATCGTATCGTCCTTGTTGCTTCGTAGCCATCCATCTCAGGCATATTCACATCCATCAATATCAAGTTGTATTTCTCCGGCTGTTTCTGGAACATTTCAACAGCAATTTTCCCGTTTTCAGCATAATCAATAGAGACACCAGTTTCTTCCAGAATTGCGCCCATGATCTCTCTGTTTATATCAACATCTTCCGCAATAAGCAAAGTATATGAATGAAAATCATAGCGCCGTTTGGATGTCTCATACTGTATATTTTCCAATGATTTATGCATTTCTGAGCCCAGGCAAATGTTTATGGCGTTAATAAGGGTCGATGGAAACAGAGGTTTTGAAATAAAATGCTTAACCCCTGCAGCTATAGCTTCTTTTTCAACAGTATTCCAGTCTGCCACTGAAATCATAATAACTATTGAATTTTCACCATTGATTTCTTTAATTTTTCTAGCTAGCTCGATCCCATTCATATCAGGCATTTGCCATTCAACAAAAAAGATATTGTAGGGTTTTTCTTTTGATCTTCGTAGCATCTCAAGAGCTTCTTCTCCTCCATTCGCAACGTCACAGGAGAGTTTCAGCGCTTTCATAATATTAATAAAATAATACCGGATCTCGATTGAATCATCCACAGCAAGGATGCTGATATCTTCCGGTCTTATGTTAGCTAACAGTTTTGTTTGAGGTTTTTCCTCAAGCTTTGTTGCTTTTATCGTAAATATAAATTTTGCGCCTTTACCAAGTTCAGATTCTATCCATATCGCGCCACCCATCAACTCAACGATCCGTTTGGAAATCGCAAGACCTAAACCAGTACCGCCAAATTTTTTACTAATACCTGCATCAGCTTGACTAAAAGAGGTAAAAAGCCTCTTTTGCTGTTCCTGTGAAATCCCAATACCGCTATCTGCAACTTCAATCCTAAGTACAACATTGTCGCTGGTTTCTTCAATCTTCTTAACACTTAAAACAATCGTCCCTTTTTCTGGTGTAAATTTTATCGCATTTGTCAGCAGATTGGTTATTACTTGCGATAACCGCATTTCATCGCCTTCTATATAGTCAGGAACATTTTCGTTGATATCAACAATAAGATTCAAATGCTTTTCCTCAGCCCGCACACTTGCAACATCTGTGATACTCATCAGCATTTTTTCAAAACTCAACTCACTGTATGACAATTCAAATTTGTCAGCTTCAATCTTTGATATATCAAGAACGTCATTGATAATACCAAGCAAATGCTTTGATGCACTGTCCGCTCTTCTAAGACAATAATTCTTTTTCTCAACATCTTCTGTACTCATTCCTATGTTTATCATGCCAATGATAGCGTTTAAGGGTGTCCGTATTTCATGGCTCATATGGGAAAGGAAAAGTCCCTTTGCGCTTGAAGCTGAATCAGCCTGATGCTTCATCTCTGTAATCATATCAATCATCTGGCGATAATTGCTGATATTGACCATGGTAATGATATATCCCAAATAATATCCTTTGTCGGATACGATGTCTTTTGAAAGCGAATAATTATTCATTTCTCCTTTTGATACTGTTATCTCTGCGCCATTGATGCTTACAGGTTCATTTGAAAACAATTTTCCATATATATCAGGCGGATTAAATTTTACACAGACTGAATGGATATATTCTGCTACTTCGCGGATAGGTGTTTTGTCTTTTATAATTTTTATGTCTGGAAATGTCCTTTTGAACGAAGGATTGACATTTGTGACAAATCCCTCCCGATCCACTACTATTAATGCATCTGACAAAGAATCGAAAATCTCCGAAGCTGCTGTTTCCTTTATATCGAATATCCTCTTTCGGATAGAATAGACAGCAAACGTACCATACATGGTGATAAAAGCAAAAGGAGTTAAATCAAATCCAACTGTAAAAAGCTGAAAAGAAAATGAAACATTTAAAGCCATTGGCAATAAAGTTGCAGCTCCGATAAGACCCAGGAAGGGGCTTTGCTTAATATTCTTAATAATATATTTAAACAGAAGAATGACCCCCAGAGCCACCTGTGTATATGAGATAAATACATGAATAAGGTATATTCTTCCAGTAAGCGGTATTAATCCTTGATATCCGGTAAAAAAGTCATTATGCAACGGATTTGTCCACAGCAATAATAAGTCAATAATTGTTGCTACAACCAATATTCGCAGAACCCATTTTTTTCCTGCATATTTAGATTCAATAAAGTACAGGATATAGATCAACAAAACAGGTGGAACAATGCTTAATAGAGTTTGCGGCAAGAAGATATTAACTATTGCAAACAGTTCTTCGCTTAATAAAATATTGATTCCGTTTGCAAGCACCCAAAATGAAAACAGCAGTCCCAGCACGAAAAATATTTTAAGTTTATGATTACGCTTTCCACGAAACCACAAACTGCTAACTATATACATAAACCCGCAAAACAATAGAAGTGACAAAACAAAAACAATTAATTTTGTAGCCATTCTTATATCTCAACCTTCATACAGTAAAAATTCAATTTTCTCCTATCAATTTTTATTATAGATACTATTATTATACCATGTATTATAAATTTTACAATTATAATGTGCAAATTAGCTAAGAAAAAATGGACAATATTTTTTAAAGATAATAGAATATCTGGTTATGAAAAGCACTAGTGAGCAATTAAAAAATAGAGGTTTTGCACTTGATGAAGATTTAGGACTATATAGATATTATGGAGAAAATAGACTTTTAAAACTTTTATATGACCAGGATGCATTTAAAAGAACTATTTCGATAAGATTATTGTCAAAAAAACTTAAGGAGAAACACTTATCCTTATTTTGTGAATTAATTAAGAAGGAGAAGAAGTTATACACAAAAATAGAACTGCAAAAAGCATTGGTAAAATATGGTGAAAAATCAATCCCCCACCTAATTTCTCTTTTAGGAACAATTGGAAACAATCAACATAAAGAAATAGAAATCATAACTTCACATAACGGAATCTCAAAATTACAAATTGACAAATAATTTTTAAATAAATATAGTAAGAGTGGTTTTTTTAGAATAAGCTTTTGGATGATAGTTTTAAATAAAGAAGGTAAAAAGGGAAAAGCAGAATGAGTAAAAT
>Ga0123353_10007344_pt1 | contig 14865 bp, 11 predicted proteins | sample TergutLab28metaG_3_FD_92763 | JGI IMG/M metagenome (GOLD analysis project Ga0123353, IMG submission 92763) | Labiotermes labralis P3 segment gut microbial communities from Petit-Saut dam, French Guiana - Lab288 P3 | ecosystem: Host-associated > Arthropoda: Insects > Digestive system > Gut ... | reverse complement strand
GCTTGTCATTATGCTCGAGCTATACATGGGATTACGACGCACCGAAGTGTTACGTCTGACAACGAGATCCATTCACAGAGGATCTATAATCGTCTCAGGTAAAGGCGGGATCGGCGGAAAGCCGAGACTCGTTCCTTTCCACAGGGACACGTCCGCGGCCGTGATCAATGATTATATGCTCGCGCGCAGCGACCTCATTAAGAACGTGCGCAAGAGACGTCCTGATGCCGAGGATCCCGAACAGCTCATAATCTACAAACGAGGCAACTATCTTCATCCGTATACTGAGGACGGACTCGACAGAGCTGTATCCGAGAAGCTGAGCAAGCAGCTCGGATTCAAGTTCAGCAATCACGATCTGCGCAGAACATTCGCACGCAGGCATTTCGAAATAGGGACGCCTAAGCGAGATATAGCGAACATGCTCGGTCACGAAACCGAAGCCGAGACCGAGAAATATATCGGAATTTTTTACGATAATCTCGTGAACGCACAAGAGAATTTTTCATACGAAGAGGGAGTGTAAAACAATGACAACTCAAACGGGTAAAAACAAGGCACATCCAGCAGGTATTTCAGGACATCAAATCCGATCAGGCCCACTAAATCTTACCGACTCAGCTGATCTTTTGACTTTTGGCCGAACTGTGTGCCTCTTTCGCCGTCTTGTAAAGGTGCATCATATACCTTACATGAGCGTCTGCTGCCCTTTGGAAAGCATCCTCGGCGGATAATACAGTCCGATGATGATCCATGTTTTCCAAATATGATGCGTGCCTACAAAGAAATAGAGATCACGGTCTTCCGTGAACTGATCATAATATTTCTCGCGGATCTTATTCCAGACCTCTTCTTCCGTCCCATATCTTTCCAACCACGATCTGGACGATTGATACAGTTCCCAATCCTCACACATTATCCTATGGACAGTGTCATCATCGTCACATTTGAAATTGTACCGATAATAACGGTCAATACCCTCGATCTGAGGTATGTTCTTCGTCGAACCGTCCTTGTTGAATATCATCTGAAGGACCTTCCTGTGGCTCAAGACCGGTTTCGCTATCGGGCCGTCCGCTTTCGTATCCTTATCAAAACCGAATATCTCCGACGGCTTTATCAACCCCAAACTTGCACCGTTATCCTCCAGTTCTTTAAAATTCTTGGAACAATGCGGAAGTAAGATCTTATTGCGCTCTGACCAGTTGTGATCGGTACCGACATGACCGATACAACGTATTGAATCGGAATCCGCCTTGTAACTCTCACTTCTGGTATCACTGTCATTTCGGTCGCAATCTACCTCGATCCAATCGTATTTGCTGAAATTAGATTCATCGTCGCAAAATAGTCTGAACTGTATCGGATACAATCGGATGAACTCTCCTTTGTCGGTAATTCCCGCCGTACATACCGTTGATCCGTATTTTGTACTGACGGAGGGTTCGGTCTTTGCTATTATGAGCACTTTTTTCTTCATATATGAACGACCCTGTGACCCATTGTCTCGACGAGTCCTGCCAGGACCTTCCGGTGACAATGACAATATAATTTCTCGAAGCACATGATCGCTGTCGGTTCTGCGGAAACAAATTCTTCCAATAGTTTCACCTGATCCATCTCATTGCGTTCCACGTGCTCGGCATATTTTAGGAAAAATGATAATTCCGATCCTCCTTCTTTGTATTCATGACGAATGTCTGACGGCGAGCCGAGTCTCGGCATGTGCATGTATTTTATGTCGGCGTTGTTCAGATGTTGCTCCAGTTGTTTTTTCGAAAAACCCTTTTTCCTGCTTATCGGTTTTTCACGTACATCCACAAGTTGTGTAACTCCGTTCATTATGAGTCTGCCTATGAAGCTCTCGACCGTCCTTCCTTCATATCCGATCGTGTAAAAGGAAGATTTTGACTTTGAAAGCACTATCTTTTCTCCGTCCGACGAAATGTCGAGTTCGTCACCCGCTTCTATACCTGATGTCTTGCAAACATTTTTGGGGATTATGATCTGAAGACTCGATCCGTTCTGTGTTACCATTGGCGCCATCTTTCTTAGTATATACTTAAGTTTTACTTAAGTTTTTGTTATAATTAATTTTACTGGACGTAATTGAATGGTATAATATTGACTAATAGTTCCAAAGGATCTTATCTGTTTGATCTCAGCAACGAACCGGAACGATCCGAACTCAGCCGATCTTTTGGCTTTTGGCCGAACTGTGTGCCTCTTTCGCCGTCTTGTAAAAGTACATCGTGTACCGTATGAGCACGTATACGACTATCAATATCGCCGCGGCGATCATTATTTTCAGAATGATGTCGTATATCCCGGACGAAACGCCGTAGTACTCGCCGAGCTTGTAAAATGCGGTGGCGCTTATCACCAGCGGGAAAGTAAGGGCCGCAAAACTCGGATAGAACCGTCTGTTGAGCAGCACCGGCATGTACGCCATCACCGCTGCGTAGCTTATCAGCCCCATCACAGCGACTATTGTGAATGCAACGGCGGTCGCGCCCGTCGGATCGTTACCGTACGCTGCCATGCAGCCGACGACGCACAGGTTCGCCGGTGCCGTTATTATAGCGATCTGAGGAACAAGCGATTCGGGCATCCTTATCCTGACGGTACGGTATGCGATCACCGGGATTATGAACAGATAGCCGAAGAATCCGGACCAGAATATTATCCTTCCCAGGTTTTCCATTCCGAACGAAGGCGATGTTACCGACGCTACAACGTAACCTACGAATATTATCACCCAGCTCGGAAAAACACGGTCCATGCTGAAACTGAAAAATGCTTTTCTGATGAAAATTACCATGAGCACAAAACTTGCGGCGATGGCTGACAGCCATATCACAAGTGCGACATCGCCGACGATACCTCCTACGTGGTCCTTCGCATACGCCGCCAGTAACATCAACGTCATCGTATACGTGGGGACCACGCCGAACACCGCGGGCGTTTGTACATCTTTGATAACACCTTTTATGTCGATTATCAATCGGATAGTGAACATCGCCGCGATGATGAATGCAAATAACGCAAAGATGTTGAACGTGTAAATGTCACCATAGTAGTACCAGAAGAATCTGTCAAGTGATGCCAACCCAAGCGACAGACCGCACACGGGGACCGGTATCTTTGAAATGAACTCTCTGATCATGATGTCATCTGCAGAATGACGAATAGACCGCACCGATATAAACAATACGGACAACTGCACCGTGTACTACGTATTGATCTCCGTTCAGCCGCGGATGTTCTTTAACGCTTTCGGCAGCGAATCCAGAAGCATATCGATCTCATCATCCGTCGTATATCTGGATAACGATATCCTGAGCGACGACAATGATTCTTCCGGCGTTCTTCCGATCGCCGTCATCACATGGGACGGTTCTGTGCTCCCGGCGGAACATGCTGATGCGGTCGATGCCATTATGTTCATTTTGCTCAATGAAAGCACAAGGTCCATTCCTTTCACGCCTGAGAAACCGAAGTGCGCATTGTTGCACAATCTTTCATCATTAGGTCCGTTGAGGTATGCTCCCTTTATGCTCAGAACTTTGTTTATTACCAGATCGCGCATCTTTTCCATTTTTTTCACGTCGTCGTTCATCGTACTCATCGCCAGTTCGGCCGCTTTACCGAAACCGACAATTCCGGGAACATTCTCCGTGGATGACCGCAGACCGTTCTCCTGGCCGCCGCCGAGGATGATCGGTTCTATCTTCACGCCGCTTTTGACGTACAATGCGCCTATGCCTTTCGGACCGTGTATCTTATGACCGGATAACGATAACAGGTCCGCGCCGCTTTTTGTTACGTCGGTATCTGTTTTCGTGAACGCCTGCACCGCATCCGTGTGGAAAAGTGAACCGTAACTGTGCGCAATATCGCACAATTCCGCGATCGGCTGTATCGTTCCTATGACGTTATTTGCTGTCATTATCGAAACTATCGCAGTGTTCTTGTCAATATACTGTTTTAACGACTCGATACTCACTTTTCCTTCGTTGTCAACGGGCAGAACCGCCACATCATATCCCATGTTCTTCAAACGTACGCACGATTCCAGAACGGCAGAGTGTTCTGTTGCGGAAGTTATCACTTTCTTCCTTCCGGAATACGGTACGGTGCCCAATAATGCCATATTATCCGCTTCCGTTCCGCCGGATGTGAACACTATTTCCGACGGTCTGCAGTTCAATGCGGCCGAAACACGCTTTCTTGCCGTTGTAACGGCCTTAATAGCGGTATCGCCCATTGAATGAATGCTGCTGGGATTGCCGTAATGAACGCCGAAGAACGGCATCATTTCGGCCAACGCCTCGTCAGCGATAACTGTTGTGCCACCGTTGTCAAAATACGCGATTTTTGCCATATCATGTTCTGTATTTCATAGGGACTATATCAAAACCGCGTGTTCTTTTGGAAAATCTAAATATAGTCTAGCCCGCTTTAAGGTAAAATCATAGACGGCCCTGTATTAAAGGCCGCGAACATGTGAAATAGAGGTCACCGTAATGGCAGGAACACCATCGTTAACGAGGATGCCGCGGATACAGAAGGAAATGCAGGCATGCCTTCAGTGCGGTTATTGTATAGAAGTGTGCGAAGCGCATGCACAAACCCCGTGGGAATCAGTCACACCGAGAGGAAAGATATACTATCTTACGCAGCTCGACAAGAAGAACGTCTTGGACAGACTTCTCAACCGGAAGGTCAATGCAAAGGGCGATTTCGTTGACGTCATGTACAAGTGCACGGGATGCGGAAGCTGTGAGGAAGTTTGTCACGCGGGCCTTGAACTCGTGTCACTGTGGGAAAAGATCAGAGAATGGTTCGTCGACAACGGTCTCGGACCGAAGCCGGAGCACATTAAGCTCGTTGAACGCATAAGCGTTGAACGAAATCCATACGGTGAATCTCAGGACGAAAGGGGCGACTGGTGGCCCGAGGCCGTCACGAGAGTTGAGGTTCCCGACGTAATAATGTTCGCAGGATGTACAGGTTCATTCAGGATGCAGCATATCCCGAAGGCCGGTGTCACGGTCTTGGACCGAGCGGGTGTGAAGCAGAACTGCCTCGGACCGGATGAGATCTGCTGTACATCGCCCGCATTGAGAACGGGTGCCACCACACTGACAAAAAGAGCTGCCGATGATGTTGTTAACAAAGCGGATGCCATAGGCGCAAAGGACATGGTAATGACGTGCGCCGGATGTTTCAAGACTGTGTCCACAGACTTCGGCAACCATTATTCGATGGTCGGTCAGAATGTTTACCATTTCACACAGTACGTTGAGAAACTTATCGCGGAAAGAAAACTTCCGCTGAACAATCCGATCAATGCAAAAGTTACGTATCACGATCCTTGCCACCTCGGAAGGCATTCGAAGGTGTTCGACGCCCCGCGTAATATCCTGAAAAAGATAAAGGGAATTGAATTCGTGGAGATGGAACGCAGCCGCGAGAAATCCAGATGCTGCGGTGCCGGAGGCGGTTACAAGAGCGCGTTCAACGATCTTGCGGTGAATGTCGCCTGCGAACGCATAAAGGATGCGGAAGAGGTCGGCGCACAGATAATTGCAACTGCGTGCCCGTTCTGTGTTCTTAATCTCGGAGCGGGAGTGAAGAAATTAGGATCCAAAGTTAAAGTGATGGACATATCGGAGATACTGCTGAAAGTTACGGCACCCGTTGAGGCGCCGCCTGCGCCTGTGGCAGTACCGGTGCCTGCACCGGCACCGCCGGCAGCCGTGCCGGTCGCAGCTGCTCCTGTGTCCCTGCCGAAGGATGTTGAATACGTATTCGACGAAGAGACCGGAATGCAGGAAGCGTTGTACGAAGAGGACGGCGACGTCGACGGAGAGGAGAAACCCGGCGACAGCGGTGAACTCAAACTCAGAAGAAGGTTATGGAAACGCGGCTACAGGTACAGAAGAAAGTACGGCAAGGATAAGATAACGATAGCTTATCCGAAAGCGAAAGTTGCTGCGTTCGTTGATGAGACCGGCGACCGCCGCATATGCGACGGCAGGCTCGAGAGCGCCGGGTGGATAGTCTTCAGATACAAGGACGCGGACATCGCGGACGCCAAGAAAGAGTCCGACGAGATAATCGCAGCCATCGAAAGAAGCCTCAACGCTCAGGAAGCTGCGGCTTCGCCTGAATACATATACGATGATGATACCGGACAGCGCGAGATCGCGTTCGACGACGATACCGCCGTTCTCGGAGCGGAGACCCCGCAGGACAGCGGTGAGCTGAAACTCAGACGCAGATTATGGAGAAGAGGTTACAGGTACAGAAGAAAGTACGGCAAAGAGAGAATAACCATTGCGTTCCTGAGAGCTAAAGTTGCAGCGTTCGTCGACGAGATCGGTGAATCACAGGCCTGTGACACCAGACTCAGGAACAAAGGATGGATCGTATTCAGGTACAAGGACTCATCAATAACGGACGCAAAACCGGAAGCGGATGAGATAATCGCCGCACTTGAGAAGAGTCTAGCCGACCAGGAAGCAAAAGCCGTCTCGAAGGATCTGGAATACATATACGACGACGAAACAGAATCTAAAGAGGCCGTATATGAGGAGGACGGCGACGTCCTGAAAGAAGAGACGCTGCAGGACAGCGGTGAACTCAAACTCAGACGCAGACTCTGGAGAAGAGGTTACAGATACAGAAAGAAATACGGCAAGGACAAGATAACTATCGCATTCCTGAAAGCAAAGGTTGCTGCGTTCGTAGGCGACTCCACGGAACGCCACGCATGCGACAGCAAGCTTGAGAACAAGGGATGGGTCGTATTCAGATACAAGGATTCTGACATAACGGATGCAAGGCCGGAAGCGGACGAGATAATCGCCGCGATCGAGAGAAGTCTGAGAGCCTTGGAGACAAAGGAAATTCCGAAGGATGTCGAATACATATACGACGATGAAACGGCAACCGAAGAACCGTCGTACGAGTACGACGAAGAGGTCATGGCCGCTGAATTGGCACATGACAGCGGTGAGCTGAAACTCAGACGCAGACTCTGGAGAAGAGGTTACAGATACAGAAAGAAGTACGGCAAGGACAAGATAACTATCGCATTCCTGAAAGCGAAAGTTGCTGCGTTCGTTGACGAGACCGGAGAATCGCAGGCATGCGACACCAAACTCAGGAATAAGGGTTGGACGGTGTTCAGGTACAGCGACCCGAGCATACTCGACGCAAGACCGGAGGCCGATGAGATAATCGCAGCGATCGAGAGGAACTTGAGTGCGATAGCCGTTCCGAAGGACGATATCGATCTCGAACCGGCATACGAAGAGGATGAGGACGTTCTCAAGGACGAGACCGCACAGGACAGCGGTGAACTCAAACTCAGAAGAAGGTTATGGAAACGCGGCTACAGGTACAGAAAGGCATACGGCCGTGAGAAGATCACAGTCGCGTTCCTGAAACCGAGAGTGGCAGTATTCGTCAGTCACCAAATAACCGCCAAAGATAAAGAAAAGGATGACGCACTGAGAACGGCCGGATGGACCGTGTTCAGATTCAGAGACGCATCCATCACCGATGCAAGAAGGGAAGCCGATAAGATAATCGCCGCGATCGAGAGGAACCTCAACGCTCTGATGAACGAAGAAGCTGGAGCAAAGAAGGGCAAAGGCAAGATCGAGATCGATGAGGAACTCTTTGCGGAAGAGAAGGATGATGATCCCGCCGACCTGAAACTGAGAAGGATACTCTGGAGGAATTCATACAGGTACAGACGCAGATACGGCCGTGAGAAGATCACCGTCGCATTCCGCAGGGCCAAGGTCGGAGCGTTCGTTTGTGCGGACACATACCGCAGAAAAGGTGACGATCAGCTCGTGAAGAGAGGATGGACCATAATGCGGTTCAAGGAATCGAAGGTCACCGACGCAAAGAAGGAAGCAGAAAAAGTTATGGCAGCCGTCGACAGGAACCTGTACCTTTTATCCAAAGGTATAATCCCCGAGGGCGCGAACATAACAAGCGCGGATGTCCTTGACCAGGAGATCGAAGAGAACACGCCCGAATACAGGCTGAGGATGGCCCTTTGGAAAGGACACCGTTACAGAAGGAACTTCGGCGAGCACAGTATAAACATTGCATACCCCGCTGCAAAGGTCGCTGTATTCGTCGGCGATTCCACGGAACGCCAACCGTGCGACGACATACTGGAAGCGGACAACTGGGCTGTGCTGAGATTCAAGGGAGCGAACATCACCGATGCGAAGAAGGAAGCTGATAAAGTTGTTACCGCTATCGAAAAGAACAGGGACTTCTTAGAGGAACTGGAATTCGAGGGCGATGACGGCGAAGAGGAAGAGGATCTTTCTTACTTGCTTGAGGACACGCCCGAAGGCAGAATGCGGAGAGCCGTCTGGAACAAGCGCATAAGGTACAGAAGGAACTACAGCCGCTACAAGATAGACATGGCATTCGTTAAGTTCAAGGTTGCAGTGTTCGTGGACAACGACGGCAAAGGCAAACCGGTTGACGATACTTTAGCAAAGAAAGGCTGGGTCGTGCTCAGGTTCAAGAAAGGCAATATAACAGACGGACAGGAAGAGGCGAACATCGTTCACAAAGCTGTGAAAGAAAGGAAGAAAGCCCTCAAGAAGAAAAAGAAGAAGCCGGCCGCGAAGAAGAAGTAAACTTTCTCAAACAAACCTTTTCCCTATTCTATTATTTTTATCGGCATAGTAATATATTTTCATCTTCTCCCAGAACATGTTGTCATTTGAATTATTGGACAGGAGAGTGGCGGATGTTCTCGAAGGTATGAACATCTTTGCGCCCACCGATCCCCAGACGGATGTGATACCGAAGATACTGGACGGTAACAATGTTCTTTTGGTCGCACCCACCGGTATCGGAAAAACGGAAGCGGTCATGTTACCGATATTCCATATGCTCTTACATACACCGAGGAAAGGAATAAGATGCATATACGTCACGCCGCTGCGCGCGCTGAACCGTGATATGTTAAGACGAATGGAAGAGTTCGGAACAGAACTCGGATTAAAGGTGAGCGTAAGACACGGCGATACGCCGGATCACGAAAGAATGAAACAATCACGCGACCCTCCGGATATTCTTATAACGACGCCGGAGACGCTTCAGGTTCTTTTCACCGGAAAACGGTTGCGTGAACATTTAGCAGGCGTTAAATGGTTCGTGGTAGACGAGATACATGAATTGGCAACAGTGGAACGCGGTGCGCAATTAAGCGTCGCGATGGAACGGCTTTCAAGAATTGCGGGAGAATATCAAAGAATAGGTTCATCGGCGACCGTCGGTAATGTTGACGAAGTTGCAAGATTCCTTTCCGGTCCTGAAAGGAACGTCGTGATATCAAAACATGACACAAAACGGGATCTTGTTCTTGACGTCGAATGTCCGGAAGCAACTGATGATCCGGTGCTTGAGGATAAGATGCAATGCGATCCCGATGTTCTTGCTGTCATCAGACGCGCGAAGGAACACATCGAAAGCGGAAGATCGACGTTATTTTTCGTGAATACGCGCGAAACAGCGGAATGGCTTGCCGCCAGATATCATCTTCTTGACGATGAATTTCCGATAGATGTGCACCACGGTTCGTTATCAAAAGAGAATCGCATCGATATGGAGGACCTTTTCAAAAAGGGTGAGCTGAAAGCATTGATATGCACATCGTCATTAGAACTCGGTATAGACGTCGGAACCACCGATCTCGTTATTCAATACAATTCGCCGAGACAGGTATCAAGAATGGTCCAGCGCGCCGGACGCGCGGGACACCGTATCGGCGAGACGATACGTGCAAAGGTGATCGCAACAACTCCGGATGAATTACTGGAAGCGACGGTCATCGGACGGAGGACCGGGAGTAAGGAACTTGAGGACAAGATCGGAAGGCCGAAACCGTATACTGTGCTTGCAAATCAGCTGATAGCAATGACGATGTCCTCGCGCATGAAGAGGGACGACGCATTCGCCATCCTGAAAAGATCGCATTCATTCCGTGATCTCGAGAGGAACGAAATGGATTCCGTGCTCGAACAATTGATGTCGATAAAGATGATATTCGAAGACCACGACGGCTTCAGACGCTCGAAGAAAGGAATGAATTACTTTTACAACAACATCTCGATGATACCGGATGAACGAACGTATCTGATACGGGACATAAGCAGCAGAGGCATAATAGGAACTCTTGACGAAAGTTTCGTTGCAACGTTCGCGGAACCGTACGCCATGTTCATCGCAAAGGGAAGAACATGGAGGATCGTCGAAATGCGTGACGACGAACTCCTGGTGGAAGGTTCCAAGGAGATCGGTTCCGTTCCGTCATGGACCGGGAGCGATATTCCCGTGCCGTACGAAGTTGCGGAAGAGGTCGGACGTTTACGGAGAGTTCAAAACATTGACGATTATGATTGCGATGATGTCGCAAAAAAACGAATTCTCGATTACATTGAAAAACAAAAGAAGGACGGTTTCGACGTTCCGTCGGATAAGTTGGTAACCTTAGAGATAGGCGACAGAACTGCCATCATAAACTGCTGTTTCGGAACACGCGTCAACGAAACGATCAGTAAAATTTATTCCGCTTTACTTTCGGCGAGACTCGGGGAAAGTGTCGGTATTTCCACCGATCCGTATCGTATCATCATTGAACTTCCCCGAAATGTGGGTAAGGATGTTCTTCTGAACGCTTTGACATCGATACGCCCGGGAAGTATCGAAGCATTGTCGAAATTGACAATGGGCAATTCCACTTACCTGAGGTGGAGATTCATGTACACAGCGAAAAAATTCGGTATCATCGAAAAGGACGCGGACCATCGGCACATAAGTTTCTCACGGCTTTTTGAGACGTATCGCGATACGCCTGCGTACGATGACGCTTCCCGTAAAGTGATGTGGGAAGATCTCGATATCGAGAACACCGAAAAAGCGATAACTGCGTTATCTGACGGCACGATCGACATCAAAGTTACAAAGATGTCACCGATCGGGCTCGAAGGCATATCGAGATCGAAAGAACTGATGCAGCCGCTGAGAGCGGATCATTCCATACTCATGGCGATGAAAAAGAGACTTTCGGATGAGGTTCTTTATGCATCATGCATCAGATGCATGTCTCAGCGGAGATTGAAAGCGGGTGACGCTCCCAAACGAGCTGTGTGCGGGAACTGCGGCGGAAATATGATCGCGGTATTGAAAGAATACGAACGCGATAACATCAAATTATTCGGAAAGAAGGATCCTGCCGCTGAAGAGAAGAAAGAGATGTTACGCATCTCCAGAAATGCGAATTTAGTGAACGAGAACGGTGATAAAGCTGTAATGATCTTAGCGGGCAGAGGTATCGGACCCGATTCCGCGTCACGGATATTGAACAGAATGCACACGGACGAGGATGATCTTCTTCGAGATATTTTATCGTCTGAGGTCCTTTATGCAAAGAACAAAAGATTCTGGGATTAAACTACCTTATTGGTGAGAACGCCCACTCCCTTTATCTCGGCAACAACAACGTCCCCTTTCACCAACGGACCTATGCCTTCCGGTGTTCCGGTTGCCATGATGTCTCCTTCTTCAATGGTCATGAACTTTGATACGTACGCGATCAATTCATCAACGGGGAATATCATCATCGATGTGTTCCCCTTTTGCCGTATGTTCCCGTTAACTGAAAGTTCAATGTCCAAGTTCTGAATATCCTTTACGTTACTCACCGGAACGGGATCCGACATCGGACCGAACGTGTCCATTCCTTTTGCGATGCACCACGGGTTTCCTTCCCCTCTTGCTTTCGTCTGAATGTCCCTTGCGGTCACGTCATTGAACACTGCGACGTGTGAAACGTATGATAACGCTTCGCTTTTCTGTATATTCTTTCCAGTCCTTCCGAATATAAGTGCCAGCTCCGCTTCGTGATGTACCGCACCTATCCCTTCTTCGATGACAATATCATCATTGTTGCCGATCAAACACGACGTAGGTTTCAGGAAAACTATCGGTTCTTTCGGTAGAACTGCGTTAGTTTCCGATAAATGCGAACGATAGTTCCATCCTATGCATATTATCTTCCCGGGCCTCATGTCAATTCTCCTTTTACTGTGAATTCATTCTTCTTTTGTTCTTCTTTGCTCTCGGTCATCTTCTTCGGTCTGTGCCCTTTGTAACCTTTTGCGATAACGTAAACCTCAGATGATGTGGATCTTGTGGCATCCGGAGCGTGTACCTTCACGCTTTGGAATCTTTTGTCCATCTCATCCTTCACGGAATAGAACATATCGCCCATGAACACCTTAATTACCATTTTCCCTTCCTTCTTCAGAATGTGGTCTGCGACGTTTATCGCATATGTGCATAAATGAACGGAACGTGCGTGATCCGTTGAATAATGACCGCCGATGTTCGGCGCCATATCTGATAAGATAATATCGGCCTTACCGCCGAACTTCTCGAAAAGTTCATCCATCGTTCCCTTTACGGTTATGTCCCCGAGTATTGTGACAACCCCATCAATATGTCTTATCGGTCTGAGATCGACGCCTATCACTTTACCGTCGCCGACACGTTCCTTCGCCACCTGCAGCCAACCGCCGGGAGATGCTCCTAGGTCTACAACAGAATCTCCTTCTTCGAAAATGTTGAACCTATCGTCTATCTGCATCAATTTGAATGATGCGCGGGAACGGTAGTCAAGCCTTTTCGCCAGCTTGTAGTACTTCTCCTGCCTGCGTTCGGAAAGCCAGCGTTTTGACATTGTGTATATCATTGATTACACGAATTTAATCCCTTCGTAATCATTCGTACCATTCCTGTTCGTTAAAAGAAGATTTAAACCTTAAGACGGTTACGTCGTTTGATAGATATGCCGTCGAAATGGACATATGCGGATGCGGGTGTTGATATTGACCGTAAATCCGGCGCCATAGAGTCGCTGGTGAAGGAACTAAAATACAAGCGGACCGGAAAGGGGAAGAGCGCGGACCTGAAAGGATTGTTCACCAGTTTGATAGACTTCGGCGACGATTATCTTACTCTTTGCACAGACGGCGTAGGTACGAAACTTATCGTTGCCGAGGAACTCGGCATCTGGGATACCGTCGGTATTGATTGCATTGCAATGAATGTTAACGACACAATATGCGTGGGCGCCGAACCTATTTCTTTTGTCGATTACATAGCAATAGACAAACCTAACGAAGAATTAACGAGAGCTATAGGAAAAGGATTGGAAAAAGGAGCGGAACTCAGTAACATGGAAATAGTCGGCGGCGAGATCGCCGTTCTTCCCGACCTGGTGAAGGGAGTGGACGTATCGGGAACATGTTTAGGCTTCGTCAGTAAAAAAGATGTTATCACCGGACAGGAAGTGAACGAAGGCGATCTGATAGTTTCATTGGCATCGTCAGGTGTTCATTCTAATGGGTTAACATTGGCAAGAAAAGTTTTCGAGAGTGCCGGGATCGGCATGAAAGAAAAGATATCCGGGCTCAATAAGAGGGTCGGCATGGAATTACTGGAACCCACGGAGATATACGTGCGCCAAGTTCTTTCGATGATCAAAGAACACAAAGTTACGGGAATGGTGAACATCACCGGCGGGGGTCTTCGTAACCTGCTGCGTATGAGAAAAGGATTGAGGTACGTGATATCCGATCCCGTTATGCCGCAGCCGATATTCTACAAGATGCAGGAACTCGGTAATATTGACACGAGAGAAATGTACCAGACGTTCAACATGGGCATGGGTTATACGATCGTTGCATCACCTGACGAGGCTGAGGCGATAGCCTCGGAGCACCATAACGCGAACATCGTCGGATACGTTGAAAAAGGGAATGGTGTGATGTACGGTCCTGATTCTCTGTTATACGAGAATTACTGAGCGCAGATCGCACCGATCACCGCACCCAATGCGGTGCATGTTTCCAGTGAGTAACGGTTACAGGTGATGTCCATATTGTATTTCGGTATGGATGCGGCGTCCTTCGGGACACCGTGCGGTCCGAGGCCGAACACAAGTAATATGCTTCTTCCGTTTGCTATCATACTTTTCACTTCATTCAATGATATCGATAACTTCGGATCCGGTTTACTTGTGGTAAGTATCGGCTCTCCCAATTGCGGAGGAAAACCTTTCCCGGGATACGGGAACGTCTGAAATCTTCCTTTCTCCGCCAATTCAATAAAATATTTCCCGTCGCCGCCTATGCTTGTCGTCCCTGCGACCCATTCTGCCAATTCCATCGGTGTTTTCGGTTCATCCGGAAAAGGAAATCCGAATAACGCCAGATTCGTATCGAACGCCAATGCGAGCGGACCGGCGCGCGCGAGCGCTCTGCGGTGCGCTTCCATGAATTTCTTAGGATCGTATGAATTGTAAAGACCTATCGTTATCCTTCCTTTCCCCAACGGGATCACCTCTCCGCTCCGCCCGCTTTACGGACACGGCCTACTATCGCGTGACGATCGCCGTCTAAAAATATCTCAAGATCGGGATTATCGGATTGTATCAGCTCTATCTGTCTGAATATCTCAGATAAAGTGAGATCGCTGGTCCTGACATCAATAAAGACCTTGTCCATGGTACACCGACATCATTCAGCATGTATTCTGCGTATTTATCTTTAGAGATAAATAATCAGGCAACTATACGGTATCATGGCAACGCTTATGGATTATCAGGATGCGGGAGTTCCGGAAGCGGAAAGATTCTTCACGATGCATGGAAAATTGTCTATGAATGCATACGCAGCGAAGATCACGGAAACATACGGTCCTGCGGCCGGACGGGATAAAGGATTGGCGTTGATCGTCAACGCCGCTGTTCTT
>Ga0123353_10007343_pt1 | contig 14866 bp, 7 predicted proteins | sample TergutLab28metaG_3_FD_92763 | JGI IMG/M metagenome (GOLD analysis project Ga0123353, IMG submission 92763) | Labiotermes labralis P3 segment gut microbial communities from Petit-Saut dam, French Guiana - Lab288 P3 | ecosystem: Host-associated > Arthropoda: Insects > Digestive system > Gut ... | reverse complement strand
ATGGTATTTCGAACCTGAATTTTATACTTATTATCAAACGGAACAACAGGTTGTCCACTTGCTCAACGGTTTCATCCAAGCGATCAGCCAAGTGGACGGTACCATGCCGTTTATGTTTTCACCATTTTTTCATAAGGGTGATACCGATCCAAAAGCCGTTGCGGCATGGTGGGATGCCATTTTTGCAAAGGTCAATTTCCGAAAAGGGGATATTTTCTGCCCACAGGACAGCGTGGGAGCCGGCGGCACCACCATCAACTCGTTCGCGAACTTTTTCAAGGAATTAAAACCGGTCGTCGATAAATACCCCAATCTTTCGCTCTGGTCCAATCCCGAAAACTTCAAACAGTCGAACTGGTCGAGTGCGCCGCTCAACCGATATGTTTACCAACTTCAGGCAGTTCAGGATTATGTCGACGGATACATTTCGTTTGCGTATTCGCACTACTACACCCCGACCCTCGGTGCGGTCGCCGAAAAGCAAAAACTTCACAATTCTTATCTCCAATACAGGAAGACCGGACAGATAGAGTTTCTCCATACTGTCGAAAAACCGACGGTGAAAAATATCACGTTGTCAACTTCAGACAATGGCGTTTGGGTGAACGTTGAAGTGACCAATAGTAAACAGATCGTCTCCCACATCGATATTTACCGAGGAGAGACGAAAATCGGGACAGTGGATGTTGCCCCGGCAGATTATTCCAAGGAGACGATTACCGTGAAATACGAGGACAAGGACGTGACTGCTGCTGATACCTATAAGGGGGTTGCTTATGATTTTTTGCTGAACGCATCGCCTGAAAAGTCGGTTAGTGTTCCGCCTCGTGCCAAGGCTTTCGCTGGCAATTAACCATCCACGTTTCTGTTTCCATCGCCATTCCGTAAGAGAGATATTCAGAAAGTGCTACCGCACTGCATGCGACTTCTAACTTCTACTACTAACCATGAAACACTACCTATTCCCCACATTTTTCCTTCTCTTTTCTGTACTGTCAATTCCGGTTTCGGCGAATCCTTATCAAGCGGAGAAAGCCGTTCGGAACGACGAACGCACCGTTATTGTCGAGCGCGAGGACCTTTCCGGTGGTCAAGGTGTGGCGTTGAAACCGGAACTTGCCGATGAGCCGGTCTCAACGGATCGCCAACCCGATTTAGTGTTCCCCATCAAGGTTCCGGCTGCCGGACGTTATTGGATTACCACTCAGGCTGGTTTAGACGAATTCGGACAAAAAAAGATGACCGATGCCATGAACTCGAGAACCCGGAGTAAATACGATTCTCTAATGCTCGCTGTTGCGGTCGATGACATGCCGCCGACGAAGCGGGTGGTGTTCGTGCCGTGGGCAGAGGCGAAATCCATCTATAACGAACGGACAGGAAAATTTGACTTTTCCGGCGAAGAACAGAACATAAAGATTTGGCTTCCGAAGGGGGTGCTCCTCGATACGATTCGGGTCTTCCCTTACACACCGCCAAAAGTTCCTGAAGCGGCACAGTCGTATCAACCGCCGATTGTGCCGTCGGCGGAGCGTCCACGATTGTGGGTCAATGCCGATTCGCTGAAGATCGTCCAAGAACGATTAACGAAGGGGGACAACAAAGATGTTTGGGAAAAATATCGAGACAGTGCTCTGAAGCCGTTTGAGTTTGATTTCAAACCGGGTGTGGAAATTCCCCACAATGCCGCATTGGAACAAGCCGCCGTCGCCAAGGCGTTTGTTTATTTGATGACGAAAGACGAGCAACAGGGTAAAGAAGCGGTGGCTCTTATGAGAGATTACCTGAGCGTTGTTTCCTTCGGGAACATCCTCGACATCACCCGGGAAATCGGACGCGCCATTTACAGTGGTTCGTTGGTGTATGATTGGTGTTACGATTTAATCTCCGAACAAGATCGCCAAAGTATCCGCAAAAACTTGCTTGCGTTGGCAGATGATATGGAAATGGGTTTTCCGCCATTTATCGGGATGGTGGTCAATGGACATGGCAACGAAATGCAGTTGAGCCGCGATCTGCTTTCGATGGCGATTGCGTTGTATGGTGATGACAATATGCCGTATCAATACTGTTCGTACCGTGTGCTCGAAGATTTGATGCCGATGTTGGCATACCAATATCAATCCCCCTTTCATCATCAAGGGAGTTCATACGGACCATTCCGTTTTGAATGTGATATGACGGCGGCTTGGCTGTTGCGACGGATGACCGGGAAAAAGATTTTCCATGATAACATCGAACAGGTACCGATGAGTTGGGTTTATATGCGGTTGCCCAACGGGGAAATCTTTCCAGACGGCGATGCCACGTACAGACCATCGTTCCGAACCTATGCAAGTCTGCTCAATTACACGTACAGTGCCAACCCGGTACTGAAAGGGGAAACACTGCGACAAAACAAGGCAGGTGCCGATCCCATGCGTTTTCTGTTGCTCAACGACCCGGAACTGAAAGCGGAGACCGATTTGAACGTGTTGCCCTTGACGATGGATTTTGGGAAAATACTCAGCGGAATGATTACCCGAACCGGATGGAATATCAGTAAAGATTCCAGTGATGTGGTGGTCATGTTAAAAGGAGGTGGAAAGCATTTTGCGAACCATCAACATTCCGATGCCGGTTCATTTCAACTATTCTTCCACGATTTCCTTGCCGGTGATATGGGGATTTACGGTTATTACGGTACGCCTTACGACATGAATTTCTGCAAACGTTCCGTGTCCCATAGTATGATGCTTGTCTACGATCCTGACGAAGTGTTTGCTCCGCCCACGTCGCGTTCCCCCATCAATAATGACGGTGGAACGAGGTTGCATTTGAGATGCCCCATCACCGAGCAGCAGACGGAAACGGGCGAAGAGTTTCGTAACGGAAAACGATTGGCATCAGCGTTCGGTCCCGATAAACATACGCCGGTGTTCAGTTTTCTAGCGACGGACTTGACGGATGCGTATTCAAAAAAAATCAAGGATTACACGCGGAGTTTTTGCTTCCTGAACCGCAAAGACGAAACGATTCCCGCTGTGCTGTTGATTTACGATTCGGTGACGACATCGAATCCGGCGTTCAAAAAATACTGGCAAATCAACACGTTGCCGAAACCGGAAGCCACGAAAACCGGCATCCGGGTTTTCACGGAAAAATTAACTGAGGAAAAGAAACCCAAGATGGAATTGTCGATGCTGTACCCGGCTGCTTCGGAGCGAACGATGGAGATACTGACGGGACCGGACGCTCACCATGTGTTCGGCATTTCCTACACCCCCCCCTCCGAAACACCTCAGACGAAAGGTTCACGCGTGATGTTCTCGCCGAAGAAAGAGCGCGAACACGATGAGTTTCTCACGGTCATTCAATTCGTCAATGGGGCGGAACCGGAATTACCGGTTTTTACGACAGAAACAAAGGATCTGTTTATCACAAGGATTGGACAACACATCGTGGTGTTGAACAGAACGAAGGAACTTTTGAAGACAGCGCAAACGTTGAACATTTCGCCGGATAACGATTATCACGTCGTCCTCACAGGACTTGCCGCCGGACAATGGACGGTGAAGCAGGGTAATTCCGAGCAAACGTACTCTGTTGCCACCGAAGAATCAACACTGTACTTCATCGGCAAAGGACGATGTACGGTGACGATGGTTGGGCAATAGACCCAAAGGCTTCTTCAATAAATCGAAAAGCGAAGTTTGGGATGATATCAAATTGGTTCAAGGTAAGGAAAGCATCGGCTACCCCACTCCGAAGCCGAAATCCCTTTTGGAGCGTATTGTCAAAATGGCAAGCAATGAGGGGGTCGTTGTTCTTGACCCGTTTATGGGTGGTGGGACAACAATGGCAGTGGCGGAAAAACTGAACCGGCAGTGGATCGGCATTGACCAGTCCGTGCAAGCAGTCAAAGTGACCGACTTGCGATTGCAGAAACAGATGGACATGTTCAAAGCCGTTAATGATGATGGTCTCGAAGGTCTTGAAGTCTTCAAATTGAAGGTCAACGGCGTAGTGAAAAATGTAACGTTCTTTGTTGAGACGACATTTTTCTTCAACGTTGTTTTTCTGCCCCATTAAAGGTAAAATAGAGGGTTGCATGTCGAAGACACCCACACTCCTCCTCCACGCTCTCGCCGCACATGTCAAGGAGTTCGCCAAGATCAAGAGCGAACATGACCTGCGGCTCAAAGTGCGCGATGCTTTTTTCGGCGACTATTCCGTCGATGTCGAAGACGAGCGAATCGACTTTTTGGTCTATCATCCCAAGAGCAAATTTTTTACCGAAACGTTCATGTGGGCGGAATCAAAAGACAAGACGACAGAAACGTTCGAGATGTTCGCCCAACTTCTGCTGACAATCAAGAAAAAGATCAACGATGGTGAAATGCCGCCAAAATATCTCGGCGTGTTCGACAAAACGAAAATCGCTTTCACCGAGTTCTGCAACGTCCTGTCGATTTTCAATCTGAACGACTTTAACTGGAATGAACGACCGTCGGCAGTCTCAAAAAAAACGGTCAACATCGTGGAGAAGTATCTGACGAACGTGGTGGAGTACCGCTTCGACAGCAACCTTGCCGAAATCTATGAGTTTATCCGAAGCAATTTCACACTCGGCAAAGTCGGCACCACGAAGGCACAGATCAATAAAAATAACTTTGTTGCGATTTACAATAAATGGGTCAAAGAAGTGCTGCCGACCATCGGGTTAAGCGACAGAGACTGGAAAGACCTGAAAAAGAATGGAGTCAGCGATTGCGATTTCTATCTTGCTGACTTGCTGAGCCGTGACAACAAGACCATTATCGAAAAATTGAACATTGTTTTACGGGAAACTTATTATAAATCGAAGGTACAAATTGAAGGCGAATTGCGTAGCCTCTACCGAGACATCGAGTTCAACGATGGCGGTGAAGCCCACACTAAATTTTGGGTAAGATATGAGCGTCCGCCGAAACAGGAGTATCACAAACACATTATCGAACGACGGGAATTGCTAGTGCCGCAGGAAATCCGCGAAAGAACCGGAGCCTATTTCACGCCGCAGATTTGGGTCGAAAAATCGCAGGAATATCTGGCGAAGGCGTTCGGCGAAAATTGGCAAGAGGAATATTACGTATGGGACTGCTGTGCGGGAACATGCAATCTTCTAGCAGGTCTCACGAACAAGTACAACGTTTGGGCTTCAACAATTGACCAACCCGATGTGGACATTGTCCATGAGATCATTGATCGGCATGCGCTCAACTTGCTCAAAACGCACGTTTTCCAGTTTGATTTTCTTAATGGCGACTTTAGCAAACTGCCAGATGAACTCCAGGACATTATCAATGATCCCGAAAAAAGAAAAAAACTCATCGTTTACATGAATCCGCCGTATGCGGAGGGGGGCAGTAGTAAACAGATGTCAAAAACGGGCATGTACAAAACAGGGATTGAAAAGAATAGAATTCATGACAAGTACCATTCACAACTGGCTGGGGCGAATCGAGAACGATTTGCCCAGTTTTTAATGCGAATCTATTGCGAAATACCGAATTGCAACATTGCACACTTTTCGACATTGAAAAGCCTGACAGGTTCTCATTTTAAGGGATTTCGGAATTTTTTTAAGGCAAAATTGGAAAGACTTTTTATTTGTCCTGCCAATACCTTTGATAATGTCACGGGTCAGTTCCCCATTGGTTTTTTTATTTGGGATACGAATATTAAACAGAGTTTCAAAAGAATCAAATCCGATGTTTTTAATAAAAATGGTGTTTTTTTCGGCAAAAAACCTTTTTATTCACCAGACCGTTCGGACTTTTTCAGCAAGTGGGTGAATGCTTTCAAAATTACGTCAGGGACGCGACTTGGCTGGATGGAAGGCATGACCCGGAATGATTTTCAGCATAATAGCATCATATTTATTGTGAACGAAAAAAGTCAAATTGCGGTTCCACGAGGCATGACAGTTTTTGACAAAAATCTTGTCGAAAGTTGTGTCTGTTTTGCCGTTCGCCATTGTACCGCACACACTTGGATCAATCACAACGATCAATTTCTCTACCCAAACGATGGTTATAAAACCGATAAGAGGTTTCAAAATGACTGCCTGATTTACACGTTGTTTCATCACAAAAATCAGACATGCAGTAACGGCAATGAGAATCACTGGCTCCCGTTCACGGCGCGGGAAGTCAATGCAACAGACAATTTCAAGTCAACATTTATGAGCGACTTCGTAAAAAAACGCAAATTGAGCAAAGAGGCACAGATCGTATTTGAGGCAGGCTTGGCACTGTGGCAATACTATCACAAGATCATCAAAGACTCAAAGAAGGCATCGGTGGACGCTTCGCTCTACGAAATCCGCGAATACTTCAAAGGGCGCGACGAAAATGGGCGGATGAAGATGAAGGCAACCGATGAGCAGTTCAACATATTGGATGCCGAGTTGCGTTCGGTACTGAAAAAATTGGCAGAAAAGATACAGCCGAAAGTCTATGAGTACGGATTTTTGCGAAAATAGCGAGTCTTTGGCAGACGAACGCCGTGCCGCTCTTGCGCTCTTAAAATACGCAGTTATAATATGCGGCTTCGATGTCCCTGAACCCTGCTCAAGCCGCTGCTGTTGAAACGCTCTCGGGGCATTCTTGACTATCTCGTCTCCCCCAGTGGCACGTATCCCACGTCCCGAACGAGTTCCTGTCCTTGTGGGGAGAGGAACCACTCAGTCAACAGCGGTACATTCGGATTCGTATTGTCCTTCCGCGAAATAATGACCACTTCACCAATCAGCGGATACGAACCATTCTGAACATTTTCTATCGTCGGAGCAATGCCGTCGATCTTGAGCAACTTCACGCCGTTGTGCTTGAACAAAGAGCACAAAGGTTTCACAAGTTTTTTTGCACTCTGCCCGGCATACCGCCTCTGCAATAAGCGGTTATAATATGCGGCTTCGATGTCCCTGAACCCTGCTCAAGCCGCTGCTGTTGAAACGCTCTCGGGACCGCTCCTCGTTCTTGCAGGAGCGGGGACGGGGAAGACGCGCGTTGTCACCCATCGAATCGCTCGACTCATCCGCAGCGGAATTTCTCCGAACCGCATCCTCGCCGTCACCTTTACAAACAAAGCCGCAAAGGAAATGCAGCATCGAATCGCGGAACTCCTGAAAAGCAAAGACCGCAAAAATCGACCGGAAACGTCCACGTTTCACTCCCTTTGCGTTCGCATTTTGCGGCGGCAAATCACGAAACTGGGCTATCCGCAGCAATTTGCGATTTATGATCGGAGCGATCAGGAGTCGATTGCCCGACAAGTCCTCAAAGAAATCAAAGTTTCCGATGCGGCACTGAAACCCGCCGAATTGCTGAGCAAAATCAGCACGTGGAAGAACGCCGGGCTTTCGCCTGAAGGAGCCGCCGCCGATGTCTGGGCTACCAAAGATCATCTTGCCTCGCTCGCGTATCAACGTTATCAAAATGCACTTCGTACCGTCGGGGCAGTCGATTTCGACGACCTCTTGCTGGTCACCGAAGAGATTTTCCGAAGATTTCCTGAAACGCTCAAAGAAGAGTCGGCACGGTTCGATCATCTCCTCATCGACGAGTATCAGGACACGAACATGAGTCAGTATCGCATCGTTCGCGGACTTGCCCTGCCGCACCGGAACATCTGTGCCGTCGGCGATGACGATCAAGCGATTTACGGTTGGCGTGGAGCGGAAGTGCGACACATTTTGAACTTTCAGAAGGACTGGACAGACGCAAAAGTGATTCGTCTCGAAGACAATTACCGTTCGACCAAACCGATCATCGACTGGGCAAATCGGCTCATCGTCTTCAATCAGCATCGGCACAGCAAGAAACTGGTCTCGCCGCTCGCAGGTGATCAGCCGAATATTTTGCAATGTCAAGATGGTGAAATGGAAGCGAGAAATGTCGTGACAAAAATCAAAGAACGCATTGCACGAACGGGTCAGCCCTTTCGGAACTTTGCGATACTCTTTCGCACGAACGATCAGCCGCGTGCCTTTGAAATGGAACTGCGGCAACAGCAGATTCCCTACGTGCTGGTCGGCAGTCAATCGTTCTTCGACCGCAAAGAAGTGCGAGACTTGCTCGCGTATTTGAAGGTGCTGCTTCGTCCGCATGACAATCAATCGCTGCTCCGCATTTTGAACACTCCGCCGCGTGGCATCGGACAGACGACGATTCAACGCTTGACAGAACGTGCGAATGAGGCGAAAAAGTCGATTTGGGAAATGCTCCGAGAGCCGGCGACTGTGTCGCCGCAAGAGGGCACGTTGTGGTCAACAGAGCCGCAATCTTTAGATTGCGCTGGAGGTGTGTCGCAATCTTTAGAGAGCGTTACAAGTGTTGCGCAATCTAAAGATTGCGGCTCTGTTAGATTCCGCTCCCTCATCGAACAGCAACGGCAGATTTTCCGCAAAGTGTTCAGCGTTCAGAACTTGAGAGATTTTCTGGCGGAGATTCAATATGAACGAGAAATCAATCGGCAGTCCGACAATGAAGAGGAGCGTCGCGACCGCTGGGAGTTGGTCGGCGAAGTGGTCAACGCAGCGGCGGAGTATATTGCCGAAACGGAGAATCCGACGCTGGGGGAATTTTTGGATCAAACGTCACTGGCGGGGAGCGACTTTAGCAGCACGGGCAAAACAGAGGCAACGCAAAACGCGGTCATGTTGATGACGTACCATGCGGCGAAGGGGTTGGAATTTCCCGAAGTCTATATGGTCGGCATGGAAGAGGGGACGCTGCCGCACCACCGGAGCGTGAGTGCCGAGGACGAAACCGCCGTGGACGAAGAGCGGCGACTGTGCTACGTCGGTGTCACACGAGCACAGCGGCGATTGACGTTAGCCCTTGCACTGCAACGCATGAAATGGGGCAAACTGCGCCCAACCGTGCCAAGCCGTTTCCTCTACGAACTCACGGGACAAACCAGCAACCCAAACTATTTTCGTGCCATCGCCGGACAACCGCCCGTGGCGGGGAAGTGAGACGCTGTCGTAAGATTGCGATTTTTCATCCGTCACGTTTCTGCGTCTCCTGACACTCTATTGCAAACCCACTCAAAGTTTTTCAATGCGGAAAGGCGGAAAGTGCGGAAATTTTTCTTTTGGAATTCTGCGTTTTCTGCCATTGCCTTTTTCGCCTTTCTTGTTTGGGCATTTTTTCCATCGTGCCAAACACTTCTCGCCCTCATAAAATACTGCGGCATTGAGATTTCACAGCAGACAGAATGGACGTACATCATCAATCCAATCAGTTACGGAAGTATGGGACTTCTGATGATCGGTGCTGCTCTTTTCATTCTCATTTCACCATGGATTTACCGTCGAATTTTGCGAGAAGATGCGGGGCTGACCGCTCCAAAAAAAGCGTCTCCATTGGAAGAGTCGTCGCTATCGTTCGCACGATTGGAAAAAACGTACAAGCGATTCACTACGGCGTGCGGGACAGCCGCCGGTGGTAGGGAAGTTCGACACGGATACGAAAAGGTTACCAAGTCTCCTTGCCGATTGACCGTCAAAACCGAATGGGTAAAATGGTTGTTTGGTCGTATAGGCAATGAATCCATTTTATTTTTTAACAGGTCTTGCGTTGGCGGGAGCTTTGGGAACGTTGGCAAGGTACGGGAGCGGGCTGCTCTCGGTTGCTGCTTTTGGGACATCGTATCCTTACGGTACATTCTTCGTGAACGTGTTTGGCTCGTTTTTGTTCGGGCTGCTGGCGGGATTGCCTCGGATTTCCACGGAATGACAAATCATTTTATTGACCGGGTTTCTGGGAGGGTTTACGACGTTTTCCGCATTCGCTTTCGAAAATTACCAACTGCTGGGACAGCATCGGTATATTGCTTTTTTCGTCCACGTCGCCGGTCAGAATGTTTTGGGAATCGTTGCCGTGTTGGCGGGTTTTGTCTTGGCGGCATGGCTTGGCGCGCGGTAGACCCGAGCCGGGCGGGCAACCCGAGTCGGCAACCCGCTCCAGGTCTAAAATTGCTCTTGACCCAATTGCCGTTTTTGACGACAATTCCCCGAATGGAATTTTTCATGGAAAGAATGGTATCATGGCAAATGAAAAACGGCGGTTGGGAAAAGGATTGGAAGCATTGCTCGGTCGGGTCGGTGTTTCTCCAGAGTGGCGAGAAACAGTCGAAGTCGCTGAAGTCGGCATGGGGGAAGAGCAACCACAGAGCAATAAAATCGACGTGAGGAAGATCGAACCGAACCCATTTCAACCGCGGAAGGTCTTCGATGAAGGAAATATTGAGCAGTTGGCTCAAAGTCTCCAGTCACACGGTTTGATGCAGCCGATTGCTGTGCGGCAAGTCAGCGGACAAGTTGGCGAACGTTATCAGATCATTGCGGGTGAACGCCGCTATCGTGCCGCGTTGCATTTGGGTTGGAGCGAGATACCGGTGCAAGTCTACGAAGCCGACGACCGACAGATGGCGGAACTCGCCCTGACAGAAAATATTCAGCGAAAAGATTTGAACGACATCGAAAAGGCGACTTCCTTTGCGAACTATCTTGCCATTTACGGTTGCACGCACGAAGAATTGGCAAAGCGGCTGGAAATTGACCGTTCGACGGTGTCAAACCTGCTCCGTTTGCTCAAATTGCCGCAGCAGTTGCAAGATGCCGTTTGTCAGGAAAAGCTTTCGCAAACGCATGTGCGAGCCTTGCTGCCGTTGTCCGAATGGGAACAGATTGAAATTGCGGCAAAAATCGAAGCCGAAGGCTGGAGCGTTCGGGAAACAGAACGATTCGTGCAGGATTTGACCCGGACGGGCGAAGCCGAATTTCCCAAAAATCCGGGACAAACTTGGAATGTCGTCGATCAAGAGGGGAAAACCCGGGCGGCCTCCCCGCAAAGCGAGCAAGTTCGACAACTGGAAGAAACCTTCCGTCGCTATCTCGGTGGTCTGAAGGTCAAGTTGTCACAAACAAACGACAAAGGAAAGGGCAAACTGGTCATTTCGTTTGCGAATCATGCGGAATTTGACCAGATTTATGCTGCGCTCTGTAAGCCGAATCGTGCCGCAGGATAGACCCGGAGCGGATCAAAACAAGCAGCCAACCGCAGGCAACGGCTTCTGACACTTCACTAGAATTTCTTTTCCTTCCGGTGCAGACCGTTCCCAGTCCCCCAGTTTGACGGGGCGTGAAAAGCAAACGCTAAATCCCGCCCGTTCGCACATGGTCACTATCTCAGTCTGAGTGAATCGCCTGTCCCGCACAAGCAATTCTACAGGTAGGTCGCTTCCGTGCGTGAATTGCTCTTTTCGATAAACAATCTGTTCGTCCGTGTCGACAGCAAAATAGGCAGGGTCAAAAATATTGCCCGTGCGTTCCATCGTATCTGATGCTGGCAGTGAAAGTAAAACATTCGGTGAGGAGACCAAGGAAAAGGTATTTTTCGCTAAAGCAAGCGTGGCATCATAATTCATCACAGAAATCATCGCAGTGCCGCCTGGTTTCAAATGCCTGTACAGGCTATCAAGTATCCGTTGATTTTCCGCATTATCGACGTAAGAGCCAATGACATCGTAGAGGCATAATACAGCATCTGCGGTATTCTTGCCAAGATCGACATCCCGACAATCGGCAACCTGAAATGAAACGTTGTCACTCGCACATTTTTTAATGGCGTTGTTAATGTGGGACGCAGAATAATCGATACCGGTGACAAAAATCCCTTTCCCCGCAAGTGTTATTGCATGTCTGCCATTGCCGCAACCAAAGTCAATGACATGTGATCCGGCGTGCAGTCCACACTCCCGCACAATAAACTCCGTCTCCTCGATTGTTTTACCCAGCCACGCCTGCTCTGAAGACAAGACCATACGATTGTACGCAGACTTCACTACTCGATCAGACACTGCCAGCATCTGCTGTAAATCCTCTTGCGATAAAGAAATCTGCGGCTGATGATAAAAGGTAAATGCAATCCATTCCCAACCCTCGTCAACAGAGCCTAACGTCCAAGGAACATCCGCCCCGGTAACGTGACTAATCATTATATCGAGTGCCGAGTGATCGACGTAAAAAGTTGTGTTGATTTTTGCCGTCTCGGTATCGACCATAAGTTCAGGGTCTTTGTCGATATAGGGGATATGCTCCCTGGCAAGAGCAAGCAACACACCAAGGTTTTTCTGGATTGCTACAGGATCACACCTTCGACGAGTTGCTTTTTCCAGTGCGCGAACTGCGTAAGGATTGGCACTGACGAGACCCCACGCATAGTCATCAGAGAACCCCCAAATGCTGTGTAATAGACTTTTAGCGATTCCAAAATGACGAAAATCCGCATGAACGACCAGTTGCGTGACCCATGCAACCGCCTTTCCGTTCCCAGGAAGGGGATTACGCTGTGCTATCGCATAACCTACCAGCTTCTTACCGCGTCTCGCGCAATAAACGCCGGTGTTGGGCTTTTTTACCAAAACGGATAGTCTTTCAGACGACAGCCGGACTCGCTTGCCTCTTAGCGACGGATTACTATGTTGATCGCTCCATAAGCCGTAATGATTGGAGTAAAGGTGAGAGCACTCCTCCAACAGTCTCTGACTCGCAAGAGTCCCCGGAATCCACTCAAAATCAAAGTCCGTGGCAATACCATGACAACAACTCATTTTCGTCATTGTAACACAGATTTTCCAAAAACAAACAGCAATCAGGCTTTCGCTGAAAAGTAAAATGCCCGTCGAGGAGAAGGAGATATACTCAAAACGGAGTCAAACTTTTGTGTTTTTTTCACAGGGGACAAGACGGTAGACGGCAGACGACAGACAGCTGACGGCAGCAGACGCAAGCGGTGCAGTAGCACCATTACAGGCGAGGCTCTGCGTCCACGCTGACGAAGAAGTTCTTGTGTTCCCGGACTGGTTTTTTGCCGCGCATCGTGTACAATATGGGCAATCTAGGTAGATTATGCTGGCAAAATTATGACGTTGTCTCCCGATACCATTGCTCTGAAGCAGCATCCGCTCCGATTCGTTCATGCGTCCGATCTCCATTTGGATCGTACCATTGAAGGGGTGGTGGAGTGCCCTCTCCACTGGGAACAGCGCATGCTCGATATTTCCAAACGAGCGGCGCAGCGGCTCTTCCAGAAGTGTCTCGAAGAAGATGTGGACTTTCTCATTTTGAGCGGTAATGTTCTGAATGCCAACCTCGCACCGCCGGGACTTTTCCTTTTTCTGGTCGAACAGTTCGAGCGTCTGAAAAAAGCGGGGATCGCCGTCTATTGGGCGGGGGGCGAATTCGATTCCCCCGAAGATATGCCGAATGCTTTTCCGATGCCGGACAACGTGAATCGCTTTCCGAGCAACTCCATTCAGGAATTTTATTTTCATCGTACCGAAGGACCAGACACGCTGCCGATTGCCAAACTCGTCGGAATGAGCCGCAATCAACGCGCGAAACGAATTCGCAGCAGCGAATTTCCCCCCGAACCGGGCGAACTCTTCATGATTGCCGTTGCCAATGGCGAAGTCGAACCGGAAACACTCGCGCAGCGGTACATCGACTATTGGGCGATGGGGGGTCATCGTCGGCGACACACATTTCAAGGTAATCCCCGAAAAAAGGGTCCCGATGGAAAGCCGTTGCCGCTTGAAGCAGAGTACCGGGTCAATGTGAAGGACAAAAAAGATTTGCCGCCACCCCCCTTCCTCGTGCATTATCCCGGCAGCACCCTTGCCCGAACTCCTTCGGACATTGGAAGTTTTGGAGCCACGCTTGTCGAAGTTCACCACGACGAAGCGGGAAAACTTCTCGAAGAGCCGGTGCTGACCCATTTTGCCACATCACCGATTCGGTGGATCAATGATCGTGTCGTCATGGAAGCCACGGACGATGGCGGCAAATTGGTAGATGAACTTCGGCAACGGATCAAGAACTATCGGGAAGCCCAGAAGGGGGACGACCTGTTCATTAATTGGTTGGTGGACATTCCGCCGGGACAACTGGCACTGCACTTGCGGCGCGGCGGTTTGGCTGCCGATCTGCTCAGCGAACTGCGGGCAATGTATGGGCAAGAGGAACCGATGACGTGGTCGGTCTCCATTTCGATGCTCGTGCCGGAGCAACTTCCAAAATCCTATTACGAACAGCAGACGATTCAGGGAGATTTTTTGCGGTCGGTCAAACATTTTCAGGACAATCCGCAGGAGTTGATCCATCTGGGCGGATACATTCCCAAGGACTGGAACCACGACGAGGCAGCGAAACAACTCTTGCTGGCAGAAAAGGTCACGGACGAAATCACCGATGCCGAAGACAACGAACCAAAGGAACGCTGGGTGCAGTCCCCTGCTCAGACGGAAACGCAACAGCGGATTCTGCGTGAAGCCGCCATGACCAGCTTGGAACTTTTTGCGCAAAGCGGCAAACATTCGTGAAAGTCGGCGAAAAAGGGTCATTGTGTTGTCGAGTTATTCCGTTGCACCGCAAGCGTGGATGATGAGGGCTTGCAATCGCCATCAACCGGTGCTAGAATCGAAAGCGGAATTAAAATGCGTACAGTTCGCAAGTTTTGGCAGTTAGACCTCCTGCACGATCAGACTTGCCGGTTGGGAAGTTGTAGAAAAATCCTACGATACTGAAGCCGGTTGAAAATTCCGCAAGCCGAATTTTTTAGCCCGACAACGAGAGACCCGACACGAGCGAGGCGGATGCGCGAGGGCGCATGCGAAAAATGACCCGCTCCGGGTCGAAAAGTTGTGTCTCCTTAGGCTTTCGCCAGAAAATAATTGGTCAAATTTTCCCTTTCCCATTCTGGAGCAAGGAAGTAGTCAGTAGTCAGGAGTCAGAAGTCGCATGCGGTAAGGAACTGTCAGAGTCAAATGGTGCGGT
>Ga0123353_10007340_pt1 | contig 14866 bp, 6 predicted proteins | sample TergutLab28metaG_3_FD_92763 | JGI IMG/M metagenome (GOLD analysis project Ga0123353, IMG submission 92763) | Labiotermes labralis P3 segment gut microbial communities from Petit-Saut dam, French Guiana - Lab288 P3 | ecosystem: Host-associated > Arthropoda: Insects > Digestive system > Gut ... | reverse complement strand
TTGGGTTGGCCCAGGATAGGGACAGGTGGCGGACGCTTGTGAGTGCGGTAATGAACCTTCGGGTTCCGTGAAATGCGGGGAATTTCTTGACTAGCTGCAATCCAGTTAGCTTCTCAAGAAGGACTCTGCACCATGGAGTAGGTAAGTAAGTAATAAACTGTACCTGAAAACAGTCGACTTGTAATATCAGGTATCTCATCACACATCACGTTATAACATATTCTTGGTACAGAGAAAGTTGAGAATTGGAGACGTTAACTAATATAAGCGATCAATTTATCGAAAAAGGAGATATTTCCGTTAGGCTGTAGGCCGACCCAATTTACAGTACACGCGATTGTATTCCCATCACCCTATATGTTCAGATCACCCGATCATGCAAAAGACGACAACGCTGTTGTATATAAATGAGTCAAACAAATGCTTAGATATAGTTTTTCATCTGTATAACGTGCTTCAGATTCAGTAGATAAAATAGCTGAAGATTCCCATCATATGGGGTATCGCGACAATTCGGTTGCTACAGTAGATAGGCACGAAATTTTTCCGTGTTCAGTGTTGATACGACACGCGAACTGCAAGTCAGTTAGTCCCACTGCCTTTCCTGTCTTCGCAGCTTGCTCTTCTTGGATTACACTGAAGATGGAAGCTGCACGGTTCTCCGAAACGTGTGCACCTGTATGCGAACTTAGACGACATCGTATAAAATAATATGGGAAACTCCATCAGCACTTCTACGCGAACCGCCACCTCTGGTGGCAACAGTATGAAATAGTAGCTCACCAAAAACACGAATGAGAAAAATTGCAATACTGACATCCACCTTGACGGAATGAAAAAGTTAGAAAAGCACTCACGGTAGCCTGTACCCTGTTCGGCTTTGTACCTCTGAATATCTAACAACGTTAGAATTTAAGTACTGAAGCCTCCAAGGTTTCCTGCACTTTCGTATGATTACGAAACTTTGTTTTACATGTCGATGTGCAACAGTTCGAAAGTTGTTAGTTTCTACCTCAAAACGTTTTGAACATAAAGCATATAAATGTCGGCGATATTTGCAGCTTTGCTTTAGGACAGTACGGTAGCATTACTGGACGAACTTCAACACAATTCAGTATGTTTTACGTAATATGAGGATGTAAAAAACTGCATCTCTCTTAATTCACCTGGAAAATCCGTACGCAACGGACCAATTTTCACTAGAGATGCATGAATCGGAACGCACCATTTTTTGAAAAGTTGTGTGTCAGACCTTCCCGTTCATCATTAATGTACCTCATATTTCATACCCAATTACAGAACCTCATATTTGTTTGCAGATAAAGAAGGAAATTGTATTAAAGATTACTTATAATATTTTGAACTATTTCTCCTTTTTTAAATGTGGAAAATAACCGAAAATTCGCATTATCTTGGAATTTTATGCCAGTAAGTTTTTTTCAAATTTTCTAGCGGTTTCTTACATTAAAAATCACGGTGCAAGTCTATTCCTTTGTTCTCAGACTGTTTAGAAAAAAAATTTATATTATATGGCCTCGAAATGACGAAAAGACCAATTCTGGTAAGAGTTGTCCTTGTCTACTTCTAGTTATTAGGCCAGTATTCAAACAGACATACTCAGAAAATCCACTAAAGCCTCACCGCAATTTGGATAGCCCTGTCAATAATCGAAGGGCTAATGTTCTCTACACAAGATTCCGGTTATGATGCTAAATCAAGTTACTCGATTCGGACGGAGAGAAAGGCAGACACGACCCTTTATTTTTTAGTCCATTTCTTGTTGCGAGTGAAGATAATATGTATGAGAGGAAATGGTTTTGGTTCCCACCCTTTACCGCAGTTCACTCTAATTCTTTCACTCAGCGGTTCATTTACTTCCGTTTGAAAGCTGCTCTTTTCCGATAATCGCAGGGAATTCCTTTAGACGCTTGGCGAAAATAAAGTACAAGCAATTTTCTTGGTTTAATACGTTTTAATTCCTTCATGTATTCACTTCTGTGTTATCTCTGTACAATCTATTCACCGTTCTATAGGTCCCAAACCCACCCCTGCAACTTCTCAACCTGTCGTCCATCTCAGGGACGTCCGCCCACAACTCTGTGTCCGTCAGCGCGCACCTAAACTTTCCAACAAACCACCGGGCTTCTTTATATCATCGATTTATCATCAACGCTCCAACAATTTATTTTGTGACAGAGGAAGTGTCGCGATATTTGACCAGTCTGTGTAGATGCAGTGGCGAACCCTTTTAATTTATATAAATATAAATACATGACAGCCCCTACAGATAGCATCAAACGTACTACGTTGGTCTTAGTCTTAAAGAATTGTATTATTATGAATAAATTAAGCAATGCTGGCCACATTATACCACATAAAATCACATAACTTTCCAAAAAAATCGAACAAAATATCCTAACCTTACACTTGAACGTTATATGAATATTATGAATATGAGAAAATTATGAGACAATCATCAGGAATGAAAAAGGATTCACAAACTACCACAACTGGCAATAGTTTAGTGTGAAACTGTTAAAAATAGAAGGCAATGTAACAAATGCCGAGAGAAAACATAAATTTTGCTGTTTAGATATTAGTGTAATTGGCGTTACAGAACATGTATCAACTTGTAACTACATTAAATGTGATATCTTATACATGTATTACGTTGAAACACCTACACAGGAAGAGAAAAGTTTAAAACAAAACAGGCAATGTAGGCCTACGTTTACATGACAATGAAAAGCGTTCGTGTAACCATTGTTGCAGTTGAAAAACAATATATATTACGCATTCTGAGTGTCTGTAAGTAGCCTTAGTTATCCTGCATGCAATGTGAATGCGTCATACTGTCATCTGTTACCTGCCCGGGTGTACTATACTTTTCCACATTATCTCATAAATGGCACGATTTTTTTTTTAAAAAATATATTGAACAAAAAATGTGTGTTTGTGTTTCATCTGCAAATTTTATCTTAAACGTTTCTCATTCTAAGAAATGTCCAGCGAGATATTATCATAAATTTATTTACGTATTCATGTAAAGTACTCGTAATTCTTGTCAGATTTTAATGAAACTTGAATTTCCTTGACCGACTTTCGAAAAATCCTCAAATATTAAATACTACGAAAAACCTTCCAGTGACAGCCGAGCTGTTCCACATGATGGATGGACGGACAGACAGATATGATGAAGCTAATAGTCGCTTATCGCAATTTTGCGAATAAACCTAAAGTCTATTAAGTGAAAACACATATTTAGTTACACAAATTTTCACATTGCATATATGTAAGCGCAACATGGATTCAGCGGGAAACAAATGGGAAATACAGATTTTAAATTATAGCAGTGGATAGGGTAATGTCAAAAATTAAAAAGCACAACAATTTTAAATAGTTAATCATTAAGTGTGGGAACAAAAGACTAAACTATATGTATATTACCAACATGCCTTAAAAATAGGTCAGTACAGACTTCCAGAAACTTGCTTTCAGTTTCATACCACAAGGGCGTAAATATGTCGGAAAAATATTCAAGAAATTGCTATGAAACTGAAATGGGCTTTTGTCTCATCCATCGTGGGCAGGGATAAACACACACAGAGACATCACGAGTATTTAACTTGCGATATTAGGGATAATAAACGATTGATATGTCATGTGCCTCATGAAAAATCTTATTTAAAATCGTGCCTTCACTGTACATCAAAGGATGTCTACGCTCCTCGAAATATTTTTAAAAATATAATGTTATTCATTTACTCTGTTACATTATGACGTACAGGTATATCGAATTTTTCAGTGCTCGTCAAGATGAGTATTTCAGAACAGAAAAAGCAGGTAAAAACTAAATGGTAGCGTTCCGGACAAGTCCTCCGAGTGGTCTTTGTTAAAACATAATCTCACAAGAGTTTAATGACTAGAAAATCAAGAAAGGCTTTCTTCCCTGGAAAGGCTTTTAAGAAGCCACAATAATGTGCACTGCCATTCGTATGAACTGTACGTCATTTACGAAACATTAAATATTTGTGTATTTGACGTCAGCCAGTTAGTGCGTGTTCAAACATCTGTGGACTGATTGATTAGACTTGCAACTATTTAATGCCCATTTAATGTTGTTAATTGTAAAGAATGCTTTGAATAAATCGTTCCCACGAAATATCATTTTAATATAGATTTAGTTAAACTGAATCACAGAATATTACTCTAGTCTGGGATGTGATGTAGTGTAGTTCGGTAGACCACCTATGAAGCAAACTATACAGTTGTACATCTGAGACGACAATAATGGTCCTCGACATGAGAACTTAAGTATTACAATGTAACAAACACCTGGCGTTTAGTTTTTCATCCGTGCAGGCAACAACAAATAGACTGCGTTATGCAAGGTTAAGTGTATGTGCGCATACAGGAATTTATGTAGACTGAAGCTACTACAGTTATAGAAGGTTACGTGTACTGCAGCAACTAAAGCTATACAGATTTACATGTAGATGCGCATACAGAAAGGAGTGCAGACTAAAGCTACCAGAACTATACGAGATTACAATATCGGTGAGCACAGAGGAATGCATGCAGACTAAAACAACAACACTTATACAAGATTACGTGTATGTGCGCATACAGGAATGTAGGTATGTAGGAACTGAGACCACTGGCAAGTAGCCTACAGAAGATGTAGGCAAAATAGTACGCAGCTGGTTTTGAGTGGAATTTGTTGAATGTCAGGTACAACGTATTTCCGGAACGCTGCTCGAAGGAACGCACAAATTTCTGAGTGCACTAATCGCTCGCCTTTCGCGGAAATTAGGTTCCACGAACCCCCGCGCATAGCGAATTTCCGCGAATAATTGGCCATTCCCCAACCCCACCCCCAAAATAATATTTTTTAGTGGTTATTTCTTTCTTTCAACTCCCGGAACATCATTTGATGTGGCTTGGAAACCTCTTCGAGATGTAGAAAAATTCTGACGCTCCTCTCCATTGATGGGCACAGGTGACGTACTTCTTTTCTTGGGGTGACCCAACGAAATGTGTATGTATGCAAGCCTGTATATATGTAGGCATGTACGAAGTACGCACATACGTGTTCACTTGTGAGAATACATATATGTATATAGGCACTGATGCATTTTAACAGTCTCATGCGTATATATATATATATATGTATATATATATATATATGTGTGTGTATATATATATATATATATATATAATGTGTTAATGTATGTAGGGGTACATATGAGCGTGTTTCATGCATAAATGTAGGCACATGCCTGCGTATATTATAGGCCTTTTACAATGTCAACTTAACACGACCGTTGACGAAACTGAAGAAGTAGAGTAACTTAATTCTCCGATCCCTCGACCCTCAGCGTGTCTCTAATTTCATTCCAACAATCATGTTGAACAGCTGTATTGTTCCGTTACTTTTCCCCAAATTAGAATGATTTAGTTTCCAAACTACTAGCAAGACCCCGCACTCCTCTAACACTTCATGTTAAGCCTGGTGCTCTGTACCGCAAATGCCCGCATACCTCACGGTCCTGTACATTTGTAACCAATTGTTTCACTATTTGCAGGATATACTGGGTGAGGTGAAGCAATTTTATACGTGCTTGGTGGTGCTTGTGGGATGAATTTCAATGTGTAGCACATTCAATGTGTAAAACTTCACGATGGGAGATTCTTTCGCAAAAGAAGCGAGAGACAAGAGCAGGGATACTATGCGCGGTGCCTCGTTAACTTGTTACCTAACACTGTGACGATTATGCACAGAGACACTATAAGTAGTTAGCAACTAATATGTTATGAACAATGGTCGCACAATAAGAGCAGCTAACATGACACGAACACGATCAGCTTTCAATTATAACAATACGGTTCTGCCTGTGGCACGTGTCCCTAATATAGTACAGGGGTCTGCATATCCACTGTATTCAAAATGGCAAAATGTACAGCATTGACAGGAGAAACTGTTTGGAGTCGTTAAACCCTCCTACAACATTCTTAGATATTCGTCAGCGATATGTACGATACTGCTTTTGTCTTTTACATTGTTTGGGCTGTTCCCTCATCTGGGGAATTTACGCGCAACATGAATGTACAAATGACATAACGTCTTCAAGCAGAGCCCTTTATTAGCAGCAAATTGTCCTCCCCACACAAGAAATCTTTTTAATTTTGTGGAAACCAGCGGTTTATTACGCCGTTCGTAAGTACCGCAACTGAACCGCATTCTAAGCCAGTTATTCTAAACTAAATATTGTAGATGTATTTTAATATTATCCCCCATTCAGGCCTATATTTCCCCAATGACCTCTTTATTTCAGATTATATGACTCAGTACTGCAATGTTTTTCTCATTTGTTTTATGCGTAAATACGACAGGTTTGGAAGAAGGTGAGGGAATCAGCAATGATCTCTTTGTTATTGTTGTAATAAATTGTTATTTTTCAAAACATGCAAGGGAAAACCACAAAATCATAGCCGGACAGACAGACTTAAAACTCGAAAATCCAGTGGAGGCCTCAGCCTCAGGATACATTACAGCTAATACCAGACATAGCAAGGCTGCTGGAAGAAAAACTGAGGAATTCCAAATCCGAAAATTCACCACTAAATACTCTAGAACAATGCTTGTACTGGTCCTTTCGCAGTTGGCAATTGATGCAATGTGACTGATTAATTCTAGCAGTAACGCCATTATTAATTACAATGTATTTGTTACCTTCGCCCTACAATTTCCTATCAAATACTTTATGCTTGGGACGTAAGGTTACAAGTCAATACGTCATTTTAAACTTAAGAAACCGTAAAAAATAATTTACAGTTCCAGTATCTCTGCCAAAATTGCAACTTTTGGGAAACAGCTGACAGTAAGGACATGATGAGGGTCTGGAAAAATACTCGAGAATGTACCAAAACTTCGGCTAAATACAGTGTGTTTTTTAATGTTTTTTTTATTTTCCGTGCAATTGCATTGCATATGCAAAATTTAACACCAACTTGTTTCACGACACTTTTATTTGTTAATTAATGCTCCGACATGTTTCGACCTTAAATATTGGTCATCTTCTGGAAGCTTTATTTAGCATGTGCAGCTTACTTTTCAACTTACTTGTTAGAAATTCCACATATAATGAAAATTATTTTATGATAATTAAATATTAAAGGTAAAGTTCACCCTTTAATAGGCCACGAGGGCCCAGAGGTGGAGTAGAGGTATAGCTCTACTGTTTCTATAACCTCGGCACTAGATGAGGGTGGGTGGTCAACGCCACGCCCCGGCCGCTTTACCCCCGGGAAAGACCCGGTATCCATTGTATAGGAGGCTGGGTGGGCCCCAGGGCCGATCCGCACGGGTGCGGAAAATCTCGCCCACAACGGGATTCGATCCCTGCCCGTCCAGCCCGTAGCAAGTCGATATACTGACTGCGCAATGCAGGCCCAGTATAATTAAATGTTACAAGTCTTAAAAATCAGTGTTATACTTACAATGCAGTAAAAATGATTAATTCCGCAATATAAATATTCTCTGTACCATCTGTTGGCCCGTCCGCCCACCTCCCAGCCGCAAGGCGCTGCACGCGAACTTGGACCAGCCCTCAGTCTTCCGCATGTATGTAACATATTTGTAGATATCTAGTTGGCTTCATTAGAGAGGGGATCGGCGAATCTTAATGGAACACAACACGCCGTAATTCGACCAGAGAAAATCCAACAACACATGCTTAGCGTGATATTGGACCCTCCAATTCCAGTGTTCAATCACAATTGAGTACAAACAGAAAATGCAGGCCCAATGCGATCAGCATATTATTATTTTACAAGACTCTTCATAAATTACATGTACGTATTAGCGTTGATATTATCCCTTTATTTTCAAAATATAATCTCAAAAGAAATTAAACTTACTATCAGAAAACTGAATTGTGGTCTTCTGATGCGTGATCGGGCCCACTGTCTTAAGAAGGCACGAGGGTGCAGAGGGAACAGCGACATTCATATGTAAGGCAAAGTGACGTTATCCGTTTCCTTCGAAACGTTGATACATTTTCTAACCGCCAAAGCAGAAATCTTTACGTCTGACTGCCTCATAAATGACTGGAATATTTTAATTTTCATGCTTCTTCTCTGCCGCATGTCAACCAAACAAGCTAAGTTATGCTTAACAAAAACTACAGGTATGCACCTCAAGATCATGCACATGTATCTAGAGAATTCAGATGGAATGTTATGGCTTTTGTTTATAAATTCAGAGACAATATTAAGGACAAGACCGCGGAGAAACTGCAAAGAGGATTTAGAAACCGGAATAAGTAGTAAATTGCCTATTCCACGGAAACGAGGGAAATATAAATAGTGCTCACCATGTTAGAAGTAACGTCCAGAAAACACTCCAGTTTTTGCAGTAGCCTGAACTATAAAATCTGTTGGCTATACCTTAATATGCAAGCTATGTATCTTCGATTTATTCAATTCTACAAGCACACACAACTTTCTACGTACTAGCCCAATCGCAAAATTCTTTGTGTTAAGGAAATGTCATGCGTTTTTAAAATGGAACTATATTCAAACAGTCCTGCTACTTGATAATTCCCGTTACTTTGAACTAAATTATTCTTATAGTTCTTGGAAATTTAAAAGTAAACGATTCAGTCTAAGTGCTAAAGAAAATACTAACAACACAGACACAATCCAACACAAAACTAAGAAACATAATTCACTGTGGGCTCCTCTCAGCAGACTGAGGGCTTAAGAACAAAACAATGGGTCATGAGTCGCACTAGTACAGCGTCTGTGGCATGCTTAGCTCTGTTTTCGGAGTTTCCGGCTAGAAACAAAGAATATGCAAAACTGCTGTTAAAAGGTACTTTTTATTCTAACTTTAACTCTTCTATGTCTTTATATACAAAACAGTAGTTCTGCGTTTTCTTTGTTTGCGTGCGAGAAATGATCTCTCACTTCGCAGGACAAACATAGGTTAAAAGTAACTGTGGTCTTCTAAGTTTTAACATCGTGTGTCCCTTCCAGTGGATATCTACATTTCGGAAGATTACATTCCCGTACGATAAAGCTTGTTGCTTGGTGCTGCACATGTTGTTAGAGTGGGTATTTTGTAAAAGTCAGCCTGCAAGGCTGAAAAGGAGACAGGGGATAATATTAAGGTGGATCTTAGTGATGTAGGTTGTAAAGCTGTGAATAACATTAAGATGGGAGCTACATAATTCCTTGTAACTCTGGGATGTTGAAAAAAATTGATCTGGATCGTGTTTACTTCAAGAGTTTCATGTAAGCTATGTTAAATTCTCTTGTCCTGCTACCGGTGTTTTAGTTAATTAAATTAAATTCCCTTAAAAACTAAATATCTCGAATGTCACAAACTTTATTAAATGGTTTATCTAAGCCTTGTGAGTTAAGTGGAAATACTAGAATTTTTACCATATGCAGGGAATTTTAATAACTACTAGGAACTCTTGCAGTTTATACAACGTAGGTTAGATTTCGCTAAATTAGAATATGTAAGCTATTAAACCGAAATTATTTTGGAAGTTTTGCTTTCACTGCGATGTACTTAGTACATACGACGTTTCAGGAGTTCAATCTTATGTGGTTTTCAGTTGTAATTTCTGGCTCAGAGCTTTCACTTGCAGCTTCGAATACTGTCACTGGTGCCGCTTTGATCCCGAAAATGGTACTCCGAACTCTAATTTAATCTCAATCTTCTAGGCCCTTGAAACACATACTTACTTAAACAAAGCTTGGAAATTATCACATGAAAGAAATATTTGTTCATCTCTGTTAACAAAGACAAAACACTTAATGGAGCGAAGGGAAATAATCGCTGTTTTTCTGAGAATGATAGAAAATTAATAAATACAGTCAGTGTGGGCAATATGAGGAGTTCCTTTAATCTTACTACACGTGGTACATATTGTAAATGAGACGCCCTTTCTCAGAGGGTCAAAAACATTCCCCCGTACCGTATGCACGAAGTTTAGACGCCTTCAAAAGTCACTCACCGGAGTCTCGTCAGTGACACCGTGTCTTTAGGCGAGGAACTGTGTTTATCAAGATGCAAGAGGTTTTATTTTGCAAGCGCTGACCTCTTACACCAGAAGTTTCAACTTTATGTTGGATGAAATCCGAGAGGACATCGTGACATTCTGCACAGCCCCTGTGAACTTGGTGTCTTCGTGTACCAATAAATTATTCAATGAAACACTATGACGCATTCCTAAACATCATCTGGCCTTGATATTCCGAAAGAAAGATTATACAAAGTGTTGCAGGAGTGCGGAGTGCGCCCTTTAAAATTTATTATTTATGTTTCCTACGACATGACGGTCAGTAAGTTGCACGGCGTAAAGAATAAGAGAGGAAATATAAGAAAAAGAAAAATCCTCTATAAGGCAAAAAGGGGGTATGGTGGTGAAAATTTAGCCGTGAACTTTGGATGGACATTTCTGAGATGATAGAGGAGGTGCAGAAAAGTAAGTTCGCTACCGAAAACATTCATAACTTTGGAGCTTCCTGAAAGCAAAGAATAAGGAATGGAATAAGGAGAAATAGGGTATCAGTGTATGGCGTTCATTGCCACTTATAGTAATAAACTAAAAATTACATAAACATATCTGAAAAGTTTGACACTTTTATAAAATATCGGTTTCACCAATATGGCAATGATTACTAAAAGTTTATAATAATTATAATTAAATTAAGTATTTCGACAGTCAGGATGGTCATTGGATACAATGCTTTCTTTTCAGGGTGTAAAGAGGTCAAACATGAGGCTGATCCCTCACCTCCATCAAGTATCGTGGCACAGCATGAGCAGACCTATGCCTCTGCTCTTCCTGTATGTCTTCATGGCGTACACAGAGACAGCTTTATCATTACTTTCACACTGCTGTGAGACCATTTGAAAGTATTTTGCCGAACGTGGACAAGAACATAAAACTTTGGTACTGCTACAATAACTTGAAGCTTGGAACGAGGACTTTTGTGTAGAAACATTTTTAAGAGCACTTTCTTATTTCCGACTTCCAGTTTCGCATATTTATTAAGATGCTAATGTCTATAACGTACACTTACATTTCAACAATAAAACTGTATTTTACTTTTTGGCTAACGTTGAATTTCGCGCAGATAGTAGCATAATTGGTTCCCAAACAGGTCGACATATGTTGCTTGCAAAGGTACAAGTTACAGAATTTTTGTCATTACTATTAGTAGTTTTATTAAAGTTTACTGATCGTTTTAGTGCAGACTTCGCCTACGATGCATTTGTTACACACAGCTTCAAAGTTTCCTAACTTTACCAAGCATGCAATTTTGGTTAACAAACAACAATTCGCATAACTTTCACGGATGTGTGTACAGGCTACTTACACGTCGCATTTAAAATGCCTAGCTCCAACGCTCTGACAGTTACCTCCATCAAATCAGAAGCGAAATATGGCAGCAGATTGCTTGCAGCCGCTACGCTGTTCACATTAAAAAATATACGAATTTTCCTACATGGAAGCCGAATAATCTTTCGAGGAAATACTACCACAGGGTACATCGCGTTATATTCATAGATTAAATGGATTTAGTCTTGCTACCAATTCATAAATTCGAGTGTCTGACACGTTATTATTACCAGCTGCAGGAAATTACAATGTGTGGCATTCTAGTCGCAGCTAATGGTATGAATTTCGTACCAAATTTTGCGAAGAATCTTCCAAATCTCTCAAAAATTGGATGTCGGAGGGAGGACGCAGTAACAGGTATAGGTAGAGGTAAAGATAAGTGTAGAGTTTACCGCAGAATAGACCATGAAGGCCCAGAGAGGGGTGGGGGTAGTGATGTAGCTCTGCTCTTTGTTTAGCTTCGGCGCTAGATGGGATGGGTGGTCAACGCCACGCCCCGGTCTCTTTACCCCCGTAAAGACACACGGTGCCTATCGTATAGGAGACTAAAGACATTAAACTAAACATCACGTCTTCAAAGAATCAAAGTTTAGAAAACAAAAGTTTCAGAATAAAGTTGAAAAATGAGCTTAAGGAATGATAGATATTACTGTGTTAAACTATTTTATAATTTAGTCTGTTCCCCAGAAAATTACTGTTGATATGCATATTTGTCAAGTTTCCTTGCATGCTTGTAAAATTGTGTCCATTACTGTGCAGAAACATCATAAATCATCACTGTTTGTCAATAAATAGTTCGCAGAAATATTTTAAATTATAATACCTAAAATAATTTCATTAATTAATAAAAATGTCGTGATTTACCCGGGCAGATAATATTGATGTGGTTAAGCATTCTGAGACTGGTCGTTTTTGTAGCTCTGTGTACGGAGCAGCATACTTCGGGAAACTCTCCACAATTTCGGCCAACAAACGCACATAATTATCATTTAATTCAAAATAATGAGTATGCTTGTGAATTAAATGACGGCTGTGCGCATTTGTTGGTTTAAATTGTGGAAATTGAACTGTAATGCACGGAATGAACAGTATAAAAAACAGGGATATTACTTAGGCCGTGTTTTGGAGAAGCCGATTTTGAGGGAGAGAACAGTTTTAAGACGTACTATGCATTACCCGTGTTTAACTTGCGGTTTCCGTTACTACAGAATTAATTATATACGCAGTTTGCTGAACGTGTAATGCAGAAAACTAATGATGTCATTTTATCTTCCGCTTGAGTATTAAATAATGTGCTTCTTCATTGATAATATAGGCCTATATCTACAATACAGATAAATTGCGTACAAGCTGCAAAATATTTCAGATAATTTACCGCATAAACTTGCAGTGTAATTGTGTTTCTTTTCATGTGCTGTAAAATAATACGTACAAAGTATAGTGAACCGTTTAAAGCGTAGTGATAACTAAGTACGTGAATGCACCATCTACTACGACATTAAGAAAATCTACATTTTTAACAGTGTATTTTCTTTTAATGTAACTACCATAGTAAAAGTCGATACCGGTGACCGTGCGGTCTAAGACGTAGGTCTGCGGCCTCTCGATTGCTGGGGTGGGGGGTCTGAATACCGCTGAGGGCATGGGAAGTCGTCTGTTGTGTTTTTGTGCGCTGTGTAGGTATCAACATCTATGACGATCTGGTCGCTTGTTCAGATGAGTCCTATGGGTGTTTGTCTAACAACGTGTATCTAGAAACCCCAACAGTGAGGTAGCCTAGGCCCCATTAGGGCTGTTGCACCACAGAAAAAATAATAAAATAATCATAACAAGCAATGATTACATCCCTGTCATTCATTAACCAACTTCACTTTAAAATGGACGGAGACTGTGTTATTAGCAGAGAAGGAAATTAATTTTTTAAATAAATAGTTCGAATGAACCTTTCACTTCCCTATGCTGGAAAGAACGGGAGCTAAGAGAAAAGAAAACGACAAACAAGAAAAAAATGTCAAGAAAAAGCATCGCACATTTTGTATATACATGTACAAGAAAGGTAATATAGTATTTTTTTTACCTTTTTCTCTATCTGGTTATTTTCCAGTTAAACGGTTTCTTATTTATCTAAATAAAAAGTGCACAAAAATCTATGTAACCATATTTCAACATTCTAACGAATAAAGGGACTGCCACTAAGAGTTGCCTTTTTGGATATGGGACTGCAATCCAGAAGTTAGTATGGATTTGAAAGGTCTTTTGACAGGTTAATTTGATTAAATTCTCTCGCAGCTTTCCTCACACCTAAAGCAAATTCTGAGGTTGTAGTCAGTTTCTACCCTCTTCGTGCATCTCAACATCATCTTAAAATTTTCTGCCCACAAGCAGCCTTCCATACTTTATTAAAACTTTATCAAAATGCTGCCAATGGAATAAAAAATTCAGCAAAATTAAAAAATCAGCCAAAATTCTCAAATTCTTTTCACTGCTGCACTCAAACAATCCAATTTCCACTACCTTACCTTCTTCGCACCAGTAGCTGAACTTGCCTCCAGTTTGACATTATCAGAAGGACGATCCGCACTGCCTGGGAATCTTCAGAGCCCTAGATATTTTTATTTATTCCTGCATTAACCTGGTGTTTCTTACTACCATTTCAAACACCCCTATTATAATTATTTTTTTCAGGCTTAAAAGTTTTAAATTGGAGCAGCATTTCTCCAAACTTTGTTAAGCAAAAACGACATGGTTGATAAGATATTATTATTGCAATCTTCTGACGTGGGCAGAGATTTGACAAACATGTGGCATAAATCTGAACCACTGTCGGAGGTTAGATTTCTGTGTACCTACACTATCAGAGTGCGAGCATGTGGAACATCTCCCTGAGTCCTTCTAACATTTCTACGTACAATTAGCAAGTGGGAAGTTTATGTGGAGGAGACTAATGATGTTGCGGGTAAGAGGAAGACGAGTTTAGCAACTGGGAGACACAAGTTTAAGGCCTCCCTCTAGTGTGTCCATCACTTTCACAGATACACAAGCAGATATTCTGTGAATGTGGTTGTCCCTGTGTCAAGGATGGTACTACAACCTGGCGCACTCTACAGACCTGCATAATGACGTTCAACAAACTGACATGCCAAGATGAATGGGCCGAATTTACTGAGGTTTAAAGCAGGTAATTTGCACGAAAGAACGGTTTTTAACTTCATGCAAAAGAAATATACAGCCAAATTTCCTAATTTGGCGGATGAAGACTTATGGGCGAATCGTAGACTATTTAGCCCAGAATTTAATTGTGGTAGTTTTATAAAACTATGGAATGTGGTCTAGTGGTCAGACTTTCTGGCTACAGATACAGAGGTCCCGGGTTCGATCCCCGGCGCTACCAGATTTTCTGAGTAGTAGTGGGTCTGGAACGGGGTCCACTCAGCCTCGTGAGGTCA
>Ga0123353_10007338_pt1 | contig 14871 bp, 15 predicted proteins | sample TergutLab28metaG_3_FD_92763 | JGI IMG/M metagenome (GOLD analysis project Ga0123353, IMG submission 92763) | Labiotermes labralis P3 segment gut microbial communities from Petit-Saut dam, French Guiana - Lab288 P3 | ecosystem: Host-associated > Arthropoda: Insects > Digestive system > Gut ... | reverse complement strand
GCCACAATATGAGGGGAAGACGCCAGAAAAAGCTCGGCAAGAGGACGGCAGATGTTTACCTGCGACTCTGATTCTTCGATAACTTCCAAACGAAAAATCTTGTCGTAATCCTTATGGCATTTATCAAAACCAAAGTCGTAATCCAATTGAATCATAATGACCATAAAGGCGGCAAAGGCAACCGAAAGGCCCAATATATTCAGGGCGGTTGCCAAAGAATAACGGCGGATTACGCTTATAAAATTGCGAAAAATGGATTTCATTTGATGATTGAGTTTTTTATAAAGAAAAAATGTTTAACTTTGTCAAAAATTGATAGAAAGTGATGGAAGCATTGGTAGCTCATAGCCAACCGAAAAATAACGTTCGACAGTTGTCGGTGTTAGTGCGTAAACCGGGAGACAAGGTTTTTGAAAATAACGGAAAATCAGACAAAACCGAAACCCATTTTGCAAGCCAAAGAGCCTTGGCAAAAGATTGGCTGACTGTGGAGGAGGATGAGGCATGGAAAGATTTGTAAGGAGCGACATCGTTGTCATACCTTTCCCTTTTTCCGATTTGTCTGGAAGTAAAAAACGGCCTGCCTTGGTGATTGCCGACTTGGGCGGCGATGACATTCTGCTCTGCCAAATCACATCTCGACAATCAAACGACCCTTTGTCGCTTGCGTTAAGTTCAACGGATTTCATCTCCGGTTCACTTCCCATCAATTCGTTCATTCGGCCTTTACGTATTTTCACTGCGGACAAAAGCATTATTCTTGGTAAAGCCGGAAAAATTTCCCCCAAGTTAATGGATAAAGTGGTTGATGCCATTATTTTCACATTAAAACAATAAGGCACTGTATCATCATTGGGGCAACAAAAACCAACCAGCCTAAAGAGGTTCTGTCGGCATAGTTGTTGAGCCAGTTTGCCGAAAACCAATAAGCAACCGGTATGGCAATGACGCCTGCCACCACAATCCACTTTGCAAGGTTAGACATGAACAGTCCAAATTTTCTGTGTGACCTCTTAGTGACCCCGGAGAGATTCGAACTCTCGACCCAATGATTAAGAGTCATTTGCTCTGCCAACTGAGCTACGGAGTCAAGTATGTATTTTTGAACACATTTTAGAACACAAGATGGGTCGGTTAATAAGTTGGTTTGTCGCGGCAAAGATAGCGTTTATTTTAAAATGGAGTAGGTGATTTTTAGATAAGGTTTTGTGTCGGTGGCTGTCCCTTTAAAGGCAGCAAGTGGGTAACTGTATGAATTGTAAAGATATATCATTGCGCCGGAGGTCGATTCAGAATAAGTGGTGGGTTCCATAAGCCAGGCGTTGTCTCGTTCTGTAACCTGCTCTTTCTTGAGCAATGATTGCAGGTAGGAGGTAATGTTCATGGAGTAGTGAGATTTGGAGCGGTTGATGGCGCCAAGGAGAGAGGTGGTATATATGTTATCAATGGGCATATAATAGGAGGTAGAGTCTGTAAAACGACGGGTAAATGGGTATAACGCTGATGGATACTTGTTGATTTCGGTGTAGTCAACCTCCGAATCGTAGGAGAGAACCAATTCGGCGCGGCTTAGGAGGATTTTTTTTGTGTCGATTTGAGCCTGTTGTGCCCACGTCTGAATTTTTTGGGTGAGAGCAACAAAGTTGATGTAGGGTTTGTAGCCGGCCATTCCCTGATAATAGATTACTTCAGACGGATCGAGGTCTAAGGAGGCTTGAGAATGGGTAATGGTGTTGAATGCTTTAACTAAGCTTTGGTAGCCGCAGAAGTAGGTAAGGGTACTGTCTCCTCCATTTGCGGTGTATTTTAGGGTCATCTCAATATCGTGAGCGAGGTTGATGCGTCCGCTATTGGGGAAGAGCGCAGGCGTTTCGGTTCTCAGGTAGAGGCCTTTAAACCTCTTTAAAAAGAGACGTATAGTGTCTCTCTCCTCTTGTGTGGCGCTCAGAAGTTCACGGGCAAAGTCAAGGGAGAGGGCAATGCGCAGGGTATCTGTGCCAAAGTAGATCTGTCCGGGGTTGCTGACGGGAACGTTGTTCCAGTCTTGCGGCTTTAAGGAGTTGTTGTAGGCGTTTGGATAGGTGATGTCGGTATTGACTTCGTGTACAAAGATATTTTGCGGAATGGTTCGCTGGCCCTCATCGAGGATGATGTTGCCTTGCCGCCATACGGTTAAGGTAAGGGATACAGGTTCGGGGTCATCTCCGTAGGAGAAAAAGGAGATGGGGAAAAACTGGAAAACACTTCCCGCTTCCGTTAAGCCAAACTTCCGGTCGTAACAGGCGCCAAAGAGAAAGGGCATTTCGCTGTCATAGATGAAGTAGTTATTGGAAAACAGACTGTCGGATAGCCGTGAGTCCAAAGGCAGATCAAAGGTGGCCGTGTGCAACGTCAAGTCTTGATCAGTAGGGATCAGATTTTCTCCCAGTGTTTTGTCGATGTTAACGCATGAGGAGAGAAAAATCGTGAAGATGAGCAGCAAAAGGCTGCATGAATGGTGGTGTACCCTGAGCATCATTTTTGTTCTAAGATTTGGTCATAAAATTGATTGTAAGCTGATATGTAAGAAGTTTCAGGGTTAGCAGGGTCAATGTAGGGGAGGATGGGGATGGAGAGCGTTTTCAGGTGCTCCTCAATGTCGGGTTGAATAGTCGGGTCGCCCATAATGACGCCGTTGCTGTATTGGAGGGCCAATTTTGCCAATTGAACGGTGTCAGGCTCGGAGAGGGCGTCTAAGTCTTTGTTTTTTACTCCAGGGATGAGCGCCTTCGTGCGCATATCCTTGTCAAATGGCTCGTTATCAATATCGTTGTAGAGAGAGAGGATCACTTTGGTGTAGGTAAAGAGCGGATCGTCGTGATACCCTTTCTTTAAATAGAGGGGAAGTAGATGGGTAAGCCATCCATGACAGTGAATGATGTCGGGTTTCCAGCGCAACTTTTTAACGGTTTCCAAAACGCCGCGAACAAAAAAGATGGCGCGCTCGTCGTTGTCGGCAAAAAACTGCTCATCGCCATCCTTATAGATAAATTTTCTATGAAAGTAGTCTTCGTTATCTATAAAATAGACCTGCATCCGGGCAGAAGAGATGGAAGCCACTTTGATAATAAGCGGACGGTCAATGTCCTTGATAATAATGTTCATACCGGAAAGACGAATCACTTCGTGCAGTTGGTTCCGGCGTTCATTGATGCTCCCGTAACGAGGCAAAAAGGCGCGAATCTCACGTCCCATTTCCTGGATAGCCTGAGGTAAATATCTGCAAATAGTCGCCATACGCGATCCCGGCAGATAGGGAACCATCTCTGAATTTACGAACAATACTCTTTTCGGCGTCTTCATCCGAATAAATATAAAATTTTTTTAAAAATGTGCACAAAGATAAAAAAAATATAATCATACAAAGGTTTTTATTTATCTTTGAGTTTTGGAATAGTATGAGAAAAAACGAGAAAAATATTATCTTTCAGCGGATTGTACAAGCATATCTCTCCTCGGTAATCAGTATTACCTTGGTACTTTTTCTCATTGGAGCCGCCACATTTCTGGGATTAAACGCGCAAAAGTTTGTTCGCTACTTCAAAGAGAATACTGTATTGACGGTTGTTTTGAGGGATGGAGTCTCCGAAGAGGACGCTATGCTCACCGTTCGGAGGATTCAGTCGTTGCCTTTTGTTCGGGAGGCAGCCTACGTTTCGCAGGAGCAGGGTACAAGAGAGATGGCGGAACTTTTGGGAGAAGATTTTTTGGCTCAGTTTGATTTTAACCCCATCCCCGTCTCCGTTGAGATTAAGTTATTGGCGCAATATGTTTCGGCAGATGAGATTGATGCGATTGAAAAAGAGCTAATGGAGGTCAAAGAGGTTCGTGAGGTTTTTTACCAGAAAATGGTGATTGATACGGTGACTAAAAATCTGGAACGGATTGGTTTGGGGCTTCTTATCTTCATTGGACTGTTGCTCTTTGTCTCGTTTGTATTGATGCATAACACGGTTCGCCTCAGTGTCTATGCCCGCCGGTTTACGATTCACACCATGAGGTTGGTGGGCGCCACAAGGGGGTTCATCCGCAGACCTTTTATGATTCAAGCCATCTTTCAGGGATTGATATCGAGTCTGTTGGCCATTCTGCTTCTGATTGGATCGTTCTCCTTAGCGCAAAAAGAACTCTCCGATATTTTTCAATTATTAGATTATGAGTTTCTTGTGATCCTGTTCTTCTCCATCATCTTCCTTGGGGTGACCATTTGTTTGTTTTCCACCTATTTGGTAATAAACAAAATAGTAAAAATCGATTCGGGAGCGCTATATTATTAAGGTATGTTGACTTGTTACAAAGATGAATAAAAATCAAAAAAAGAACTTGCCGGTGGCAGCCATTTCAGATGAGCGTTTTGCTGTGGCCAAAAGGAATATTCTATGGATTATTGTGGGCCTGCTTTTGATGGTGCTCGGCTATATATTGATGATTGGCGGAGGGACAAAAGACCCCAATGTGTTTACAGGCGAACAGATGTTTAGTTTCAGGCGGATTGTTTTGGCGCCCATCCTCATTTTTGCCGGATTCGTATTCGAAATTTGGGCGATTATGCACATAAAAAAAGATAAATGACCTGGATTGAGGCGTTTGTATTGGGCGTTTTGCAGGGAACTACAGAATTTCTTCCCGTCAGCAGCAGCGGGCACTTGGTTATTGGAAAGGAGTTGTTTGGTATTGAGGTACATGGGGCTTCTTTTGAGGTGGTGGTACACGCCGCCACGGTGCTGAGTACAATCACGGTTTTTCTCAAAGAAATTTTTCGGATAATCCTACATCTCCGTCAGGAGGTACGCTACGTTTTGTTGTTGTTGCTCTCCATGTTGCCGGTATTGGTGGTGGGGTTGTTCTTTAAGGCGCAAGTGGAGACGCTCTTTGGTCGGGGGTTGGTGATTGTGGGTGCGATGCTGATGGTTACGGCACTATTGCTCATCTTGGCTCAGGCAAAGTCCAACGTATCTGCCGCCGGTGCTTCCAACGTATCTGCTGCCGGTGTCTCGACCGTTTCTTCTGCCGGCGTTTCGAACGTTTCTTCTGGCGGCGTTTCGACCGTTTCTTCTGGCGGAGCTTCTCCGGTCCGGCGTACGTCGTCCCTAACGTATAAAGATGCGTTCATAATGGGAGTTGCGCAGGCGGTTGCGGTGCTTCCGGGTCTTTCCCGTTCGGGCGCCACCATCTCCATCGGACTGATGTTGGGCAAAGAGCGGGCGGAGGTGGCCAAGTTCTCCTTTTTGATGGTGTTGATTCCCATTTTAGGTGAAGCGTTCTTAGATTTGATGAAGGGAGGCTTTGCGCCCGAAGTCACCGGAATTGGGGTAGGGGCGCTGTTGATTGGCTTTGTGGCCGCTTATCTGTCTGGCTTAGCGGCGTGTAGCGGGATGGTCGCTTTCGTTAAGCGCGCCCGTCTGTGGGGATTTGCCCTCTACTGCGCCCTTGTCGGGGCCTTATGTCTGTTGTACCACTTTTTCATATAATATGCATAAAGTCAGGAATAAACACTATTTTGTGGCGGACGTTCACTTGGGATTGAAGATGCAGAACTCTTCGGAAGTTGGACTGCAGGAGTCTTCGGAAAATGGTTTGCGGGAGTCTTCGGAAAATGGGTTGCGGAACTCTTCGGAAATTGGGTTGCAGAACTCTTCGGAAATTGGACTGCAGGAGTCTTCTGAAAATGGGTCGCGGAACTCTGCGGAAGTTGGATTGCTGGCGGCATCCGGGCGCGAAAAGAGTTTTGTGGAGTGGCTTCGTGCGATTGCTTCCGATGCTTCGGCACTCTACCTTTTAGGCGATATTTTTGATTTTTGGTGGGAGTACAAATATGTGGTACCCAAAGGGTATGTGCGCGTGCTGGGCGCCTTGGCACAATTAGTTGACTCCGGTGTGGCGGTGCACTTCTTTAAGGGGAACCACGATCGCTGGTGTTTTGGATATTTGGAGCGAGAGATCGGCATACACATTCACAACAAACCCGAAGTGATTGAAGTGGGGGAGACCCGTTTTTGTTTGGGGCATGGAGACGGCGTGGAGTTGGCGACACGAGGTGATCGCCTCTTGAGCACACTCTTCTCCGCCCCCATTCTTCAGCGCTGCTTTGCTGCAGTACATCCCCGATGGGGCGTGGCCATCGCACACCGCTGGTCGGCGCATAACCGGAAGAAATACAGTGCGTCATCCACCTTTGCAGAGGAGCGTGAACCGCTTTGCCGTTTTGCCCAGTCGTTTCCGCAACCGGTTGACTGTTTCGTTTTTGGGCATCTGCACATCCCGATGGACGTCACACTTCCCAATGGCGCTCGTTTGGTGGTGCTGGGCGAATGGATGCCTCAGGGGTGCTATGCCGTTTTTGACGAAAGTACAAAAACGCTTCAGTGTATGGATGGTCGGCATGGTATTGTCGAAAAGGATGATTTGTCATTTTTAAATGTGATATGGAAAACAGAAAATTAGGAATGATTGCCGGCGGCGGGATGATGCCCGTAGAGATCATCCGGCACTGCAACGCCACAGGGCGTGAAATCTTTGTCGTGGGATTGGAAACATTTGCAAAAGAGGAAGAGATCAAAGACGCTCCCCACACCTTTGCCCGCATCGGCGAGGCAGGAAAAATGCTGAAAGCATTTAAAGAGAACAACGTATATGAGGTTGTTCTGGCAGGTGGCATCAAACGCCCCTCCTTTAAAGAGATGATTCCCGATTGGGAGGGCGTGAAGATCGTGACCAAATTAGCCGTAAAAAAGATGAGCGACGACAAACTCTTTCGCGCCGTTATGGATGAAATCAACTCGCGTGGCTTCAAAGTGGTAGGAATCGAAGAGGTGGTTCCTGAAATGATGTTTTCGGAGGGGGTTTACGGCAAAGTAAAGCCCTCGAAAGACGACATGGATGATATTCAACGCGGCATCACGGTGGCCAAGGCGCTGGGTGCGGTGGATGTGGGGCAAGCGGTGGTGGTGCAGGAGGGTATGGTGCTTGCCGTAGAGGCGATTGAGGGCACCGACATGATGCTTTCGCGTGCGGCCACCGTAAAGAAAGAGGGAAAGAAACCCGTTATGGTCAAAGTGTTAAAGCCCGGACAGGATATGCGCGTTGACCTCCCTGCCATGGGGCTGCAAACCGTGGAGCAGCTCAAAAAGTATGGCATTGGAGGTATGGCTGTTGAGGCGGGAGGCATCTTGCTCATCGAACGGGAAGAGGTGATTAAGGTGGCTGATCGGGAGGGAATATTTATCATTGGGGTGAAGATTTGATGTCCAAATTGGTCTATATCATTGCCGGAGAGCCTTCGGGCGATATACTTGCGTCCCGCTTGATGCAGGCGCTCATGCAGCGTGTTCCCGACCTCCGCTTTACCGGTGTGGGGGGGGAGACGATGCAGGCGCTGGGCTTCAAGACGCTCTTTCCCATTGCGGAGCTTTCGGTGATGGGCTTTTGGGAGGTCGCGCCTCGCTTGCCGCTCATACTTAGGCGCATGAAACAGGTTATGACCGATTTGGAGCAGCAGCAGCCCGATGTGTTGGTCACGGTGGACAGTTGGGGTTTTGTGCGTGCAATCTTAAAGAAGGTTCGAAAGCGAAAGATGAAGATCCACACCGTGCACTACGTAGCGCCGCAAGTGTGGGCATGGAAAAAGAGTCGGGCGCCCAAAGCCGCCAAACTGATGGATCGCATGATGACGCTCTGGCCCTACGAGCCTCCCTACTTCGAGAAATATGGCCTCCGCTGCGACTTTGTCGGACACCCCGTTATAGAAAATATCACCTGTGAATCAGAGAAGTCGCCCGCTCTGTCCATCGAGTCGCCCGCTCTGTCCACCGAGTCGCCCGCTCTGTCCACCGAGTCGCCCGCTCTCTCCATCGAATCGCCCGCTCTGCCCGCCGAATCGCCCGCTTTGCCCGCCGAATCGCTCAGCCGGCAGGACACCTCCGCCGACCTCGCCCAATTGAAAGCGCTTTACCCCATTCCGCATGACTGCACCCTGTTGTGCCTCCTCCCCGGTAGCCGCCACAGCGAAGTCAAGCGTTTAATCCCCATCTTCAAAAAGGTAGCCGCAAACCTCCATCCCCACTTTCCTGACCTCTTTGTAGCCATCCCCTCCGTTGACGCCATTGCCAAGGAGGTAGAAGATGCCTTTGCCGACCTATCCATACCCCATTGCCTCATTCTTGGGCAGCGCGACCGCTACCTCACCTTCCGCGCCTGTCGCTTTGCCGTTGCCGCTTCCGGAAGCGTCACGTTGGAACTTGCCGCTTGCGGCGCCCCCCACCTCATTGTCTATCGCTTTAGCTCCATCACCAATTTTGTTGTAAAACGCCTCATCACCACCAAATACGCCAATCTAATCAACATCTTGGCCAACCGTTACGTGATTCCCGAATTTGTCCTCGACAACTGCCGTGCCGACCTGATCACCACAAAAACGCTCCACTACCTACGCCATCCCGAAGCCGCGCAGGAGCAAGTCGCACAGGCAAAAACCTATTTTGCCCAATTAAAACCGGACGGTATGACCCCCTCAGAAAAAGCCGCCTCTGTGGTGCTCGATGTTATGGCCAAAATGTAGAGAGGAAATGGGGGGCAATGAGAGGTGATGTGAGGTAACGAAAGGAGATGCGCCCAAAAAGTGAGGCAGCGACAGAGAGTCGTCACCGCCCAAAAAGTGAGGCGTATAGATAGGGGAAAGAGCCTTCGTGGTACATCACTACAAGCTCCTCTAATACTTTGTCGTCCCCATATCTGTCGTAGGGTTTCTTGAGGTCGGCGCCAAAGATTTTGGCAATGCCCTGCCAAAAACCGGCGGTGATGTTGCCGCGATAATCCTTTATGATGTAGAAAGAGTTCTGCCCCACTTCGCGGTCAATTAGTTTAAGCAACATACGCCCCTGGGTAAAGGTGAGGTTGCGCAACGGTTTTTCAAACTCTTTAAAGAGTTTCTGTTCAAAATCTTTCACAATCTTCTCTCTCTCTCGTGTGGTACGCGAGTTGACCGCTAAAACGCTATCCACCTCCCGGACCTTTTCGGCTGCCCTCAGGGCGTAGGGGTAGGCTTTGTTGAAGTTCCACACAGTACGGTAGTAATCACCCCATGAGTTGTCTTTGGTGCCCTTGGGTGGACGAATAAAAGCATAAGCCGGATTGAGCGTGGCGAGAAAGATGGTGTCGTTTTTTTCAACGGTGTAGGGCATCAACGTCCCCTGCTGTGCGGGACAAACCAACGGGAGCACAAGGAGCAGAGATATGTAGAAGAAACGGCGCATATAAAGTCAATTGTCAGTAGCAGTCAATAGTTGATAGTCAGTAGTTGTCAATGGTCTATAATCAGTAGTTGTCAATGGTCGATAGGTTTGCAGCAAAATCCGTACCACAGCCAACGGACAAAGGTAATGTTATTTTAACCGAAATGTAAGGTTTTTACGATTTGTCCCGAAAATTTTACGATTTGTCCCGAAAATTATACGATTTGTCTCCTCTATTACGGGTGTTGAAACTAATTTTGCAACTTTATTAACTATTATTCTTTTAAACAATACGGTATGAAAACACTATTTTCGTTAGCATTATGTCTTCTTTTAGGAAGCACTTCTTTTGCACAGGTTAAAGTTGGAATTACGGGCGGAGTAAGCGCCGCTAACTTTTACATAAGTGATAAAGAGTATGACGATTTCAACACCAACAGGTATGGATTTCTTGGTGGTTTGGTTCTGGACCTGGGGATCTCTAAAAATTTTTCGATTATCCCTGAGTTCCATTAGTAATAAAAAATTAAAAACAATGATTATGTTAAAATGTACAAAAAAGTCGGTATTGTTTACCGCGATCTGTTTATTATGTACCGTAAGTTTGTTTGCAAATAATACGGTATCTGTAAAATCCGGAAAATCTTCTCTTTTAAAAGAGTCATCAAAAGCTTTTCTGGAAGTTGATTATTCGGCCACAACCATTGGCGACCAAACCCTTGCTGAGTATCTTGAGAAACGTGGCGAAAATTTTGTGAATAATTGGCCCAAAGACACAGAATATGCCGCCAAATATTTCAAGGAGCGTTTTAATAAAAAGAACAAAGGGCTAAAAATAATACCCGACGAATCGGATGCTTCCTATAAAATCGTCATTCACGTGCATAACCTTAATATGGGTAATTCGGGCAGCACTTTTATTCCTTATGCCTCTGCAAAAGCAGGAGGGATTGTGATGACCGGAACGGTTGATATCGTTGATATGAAAACGAATGAAGTAGTTTGTACCCTTGATGTTGATAGGGTGAAAGGAGTAAAACATGTTTCGGCAACCGTTCGTATGGGGCTAATGTTTATGGAATTGGCCACAAAAATCTGCGCATTAAAGTAATTATCTATACATTGAGGAAAATGAAAACCCTATACCATTTAAAGAAATCAGCGCTGTTTGCCGGTTTCTGTGCCTGTTGGGCATTGCTGATGCCTATCTCCTGCTCCAAAGAACCAAGTCTTAAGATCGAATCGATTACGCCCATAACTGTTGATGTACAGGCAGACAGGGAGACCACGGTCGGCAACCTGAAAGAGAACGGCTATCAAATCACCATTCCCGCCGGAACTTTTAACAGCGACGTTACCATCAGCGTAACAGGCAGTACCTCAGAGGCAGAGAACGCCTACAAAAGTAAAAGCAAGTTCGAGCGTTTAGGCTCTCCGGTAAACATACATGTAGAAGGAACAGAGGGAACGGTGTGGCTCAATGAAATGGCTACCCTCTCCTTTCCCCTGCCGGTTGGTTTTGCCGTAAAGCCGGACAATATCTATCACATATTTGGTTCGTCCTACAATCCGGACACAAAAACCGTTGAATACATCTATCCCAATATGAACGAACTGCTTTTGGGGAGGATCACTTTTCCCCTGATGCACTTCTCTGATAAATGTCCTATTCTGTTAAATGATACGGAAGTATGCACCAAATTTGCGAAAGAGAGGGCTACCGCCTGGTTGGCTGCAGAGAAGAAAAAAGAAGACACTTCGAAGATGTTGAGCGATTCCTTTAAAGAAGTGTACGAAAAGATGGGCATTACAGACAAGTCAATGTTGGATGTACTTGTCAAGGGCGCAGTTGATCAGACTGATATTGGTTCATTCTACTCTGCGGTTTCCGAATTTGAGGCCGGATCCTTAGCAACGATGATCTCTCAGGAAGCCGGCGATAAGTTGCTCACTTGGATGAAGGTAAACAACATGACCCAAATTCAGATCATGACCACCAACCCCTTTCTTGTGCAGGGAGTAGGCAACGCTATTTCAAAATCGTTAATCGGCGATTATAAAGGGGCCGGCTTAGCGATTTCGGAAGCCATCTTAGAGTACGGCATTCCGCACTACAAAGTACTCAAACTCGGAACGGAACTGATAAATCAGGCTGTATTGGATTTTTACAAGAGCCAGGTAGATAAAATGTACGACAATTTTACAAAACCGGGCGTCTCCATCGACGACGATTATGATTGGGACAAAGCAACAGAGAAACAATATGCCTCTCTCCTGCGCAAAATGTCTATGGATGAGATCAAAGCGAATTGCACACTCCTCAACGTTTCGAGTCTCTCGTATGCCGAAGAGGAAGCTATTCGCGCCAAAGTGAAAAATAACCTGCGCCAAACGATCAGAGACCGCGTGGGGAGTGAGACGAGAATTAAACAGAAACAGGAGGAGTATTTAGATATTATCAGGCACTTTAAGACAGACGGACTGTTCAGCTTTTTTAACCCCGGCACAGATATGGGCAATAGGCTCGCTCGCTTGTTTTCCTGGCGGGAGCGGATACTTTGGATTGCGGGCGGTACGCTGATCAGCTCCCAATATACGACTTTTACTCAGGAAGAGAACCTGCAATACGCGCTTAAATTTTATATTATGGAAGTATGGGAAAATGGCTGCACCAAACAGATTCCCGGCGGAGAACTGAGGTTTTATGAATGGCTTGTCAGAGAGGGATTTATCAAGGCTGAAGAGGCTATCAACCTTACTGAGGTTTTTGGCTCCTACCAAGGTGACGCAGAAGTTTATTCCTATGTACGTACGAACGGAGTCATCATGTCAGAACAAACAGTAACACAAACCTTAAGGGTAATCATTGGGGATGCAGGTTCGGGAAAGGCGAGCATCCGTCTTAATAGCGCCTCTATTTATGATGCTACGGGCACCATTATGGTTACAGGCGCTTTAGCCACTTTTTCCGCTTCTTTTTCTAATGAAGTATATGGCGCTCCTTTGAATGGGAGTTGGAGCGGATCTATCAGAAGAGCGGACAATAAATATGTATTAACAGGCAAATTAACAGTGGGATCCTATTTTGAAAGTACGACCACAGGAACTGAATTTACATTCACAAATCTCCCAAAAATATAAGTTATTAACCAAAGAAATAGTAATATGAAAACAATAAAAATACCTTTGATCACGATGTTCGCTGCCGGTATGCTGCTGTTCTGTTCATGTAAAAAGAGCGAGCGTATGAACACAGACACATTGTCTGTTTCGCCGGCGACTGCTATTCAATTCGCGGCAGGTGAAACAGCTACCAAAAAGGTGACGGTAACCGCAAAAACAGATTGGTTTGCAAGCTCTTCCGCTATGTGGCTTTCTCTCTTTCAGGAAGGGAATACGCTCTCGATAACCCCGTCAAGCCTGAATAATGGCGATTCTGAACGATCTGCAACCATTGCCTTTGCTGCGGGAAACGCTGAGATTGTTTCTGTTTCGGTTACTCAATCTGTTACGCAGGTATCGCTGTCTGCATCTCCAACAACCCTAAGTTTTGGAGCCAATGAAACCGCAGCCAAAACTGTAACAGTTACCACCAATGCCCAATTATGGGGCGCTACCTCTTCGGATACATGGATTAGCTATGAACAAGAGGGGAATAGACTCCTGATACGCCCTTCAGGGGTGAATACCACCTCTTCGGAACGATCAGGAACCGTAACCATCAGGGCCGGAAATGCCATTTCTATCTCCGTTACGGTTACTCAGGGCGCGGCTGTTATTGCCCATTCGTTATCGGTATCCCCCACCACCATATCCTTTGGAGCGACTGAAACCTCCACCCAAACGGCAACGGTTACTACCAATGCCCCAAGTTGGAACGCCTCCACCACCGCTTCATGGCTTTCTCTTTCTCAACAGGGGAATACACTCAGGGTTACCCCCACAGGAGCGAACACAAGCACTTCGCAGCGGTCGGCGACCATTACCGTTACAGCGGGTAATGCCAATCCTGTTACGGTACAGGTAACGCAGTCGGGCACATCCACATCACCGGGTCTGATTGTTACGGATATTGTTAACAGTACTTATACTGCTACAGGTACACCTGCCACAGGAGTAGCAAGTCCGGCGCCCAATTCATGGTCAGGCAGTCTGACTGCATATTACACTTATTCGTATTATTCGATAAGCAATTGGACCAATCTTGTCGGTTATCCCCTGTGGGTTGATTTTGAAGACGGGAAACTCTATTTAGACCTCTATTCCGTTGTCAGGACAGCGGACGATATTGATTATTATTTTGTAGTAGGTTATTTAGACGGGACTACTTTTACGAGCAAGCCAACTACCTATAAGTACGAGGTAAGCTATAATAAAGCCACCAGAACCTTAGATTTTACCGGTACTATTGACGGTCGCGTAGCTTCTGTGGCCATAAGGAGCGTCAACAAAAATACTCAGCAGTCTCTTGTGTATTCCAATACCATTCTTGCCAATGCCAAATTTGTTTTAACCCCCACCGGCACAGCTCCTGCAGGAACCAAATCTGCCCCCTCTTTGGGCAAACCGGGAAAAGTGATGAACGCTTCTGAAGAGAAAACCGCAGTAACGAACATACTATTACAATAAAAACGCTATGGAACTTCAAGACGAACAAGACCCCATCATAGACAGACGCCACTTGCTGCAAGTGGCAACAAGTGGCGTCTGGGTTTTACAGGAGGAGGTCAGTAATCTACTCTTCCTTTAGAAATCCATCTATGTCAATGGGGGTACCAATGCCCCAAGGCGAGATGGTGCCGCTTATCAAAGCGGCAACGCCGGCTTTCTTTAGGGTTACATTGTAGGTATAGATATTGCACATGGCCCAAGTACCATTAGGAATAACCAAGTTATATTTCTCGCCCCAGCCGTCTTCGATTGCTACTGCTATATTGGCATGAGTCTGGGGGGGCAGGATTATTTCTACCTTGTCTTCTCCGTCTGCAACAACTGTAGCCAGATCGGGGGAAGCAGCTACATTCCCTCCAAAGATAGTCAATTGTCCCTTTGTACGAACATCGAACACAACAAAGTCGTATCTTGTTTCTTCAGGAGCGGGAGCGACCAACTCATCACCGTAAGAGATGTTAAAGACCAATTTGGTCATCATGTGAAAGAACTTTAAACTTATCGGACCCGAAGTTTTGTCAACTCCTAGTTCACGGGCCCAAAGAATATCGATGGCCGAAAGATCACTCTGGTCGGTGGCGTCAACAAAGATTTCAGGGCCATAGGGAGGGAATCCGCTATTACCGGTCGTTGTGTTATATGGATAGTATGCGTAAACGTCCACCTCGCTCCCGTCTTGAGGGTAGTACATGGGTTTGCCATCAACCGGAGTAAAGTTAGCGGTTGTGCCTGAGGTGGCCGTGTAGGCTTTGTTCGCATAATACTCTTCTAAGTCGGTCCATACGGTGTATCCGTAAGGATCGTGTGACGACGTCATAAAGATTCCCACCTTGTCGGTAGCGTCCCAGGTGGTTTCGCCCACGCGGGTTTGGAGTTGTGCAATGTTGCCGGAGAAGCGTACTTCAACGGGGTCATTGGGGTCGGATGTGTT
>Ga0123353_10007337_pt1 | contig 14873 bp, 12 predicted proteins | sample TergutLab28metaG_3_FD_92763 | JGI IMG/M metagenome (GOLD analysis project Ga0123353, IMG submission 92763) | Labiotermes labralis P3 segment gut microbial communities from Petit-Saut dam, French Guiana - Lab288 P3 | ecosystem: Host-associated > Arthropoda: Insects > Digestive system > Gut ... | reverse complement strand
TGTATGCGATGAATGTCATGCCGCGTCAATTGCTGGTATCCATAGCCGTATCGGCCAAATTTTCGGTGGAAGCTTTGGAACGGCTTTATCAGGGATTGAAGTTAGCCTGCGAACGTCATCGGGTAGATCTGGTGGGCGGCGATACTTCGCCTTCGGTTACAGGGCTTGCCATCACCGTTACCGCCATTGGTGAAGCCGATCCTGCAAAGATTACCTACCGCAACACAGCGCAAAAAGGCGATCTGATTTGCGTATCGGGCAACTTGGGCGCTGCTTACATGGGATTGCAAGTACTTGAGCGCGAAAAGAAACTGTTCGAGGAAGACCCGACCATGCAACCGCAATTGGAAAACTATACTTATGTCGTTGGTCGCCAACTGAAACCGGAAGCAAAACGGGATATCATTGATTTTTTTGTATCTGCCGGCTTGTTGCCCACTTCAATGATCGACATATCCGACGGTTTATCGTCCGAACTGTTGCATATTTGCACGGCTTCGGGTGTGGGTTGCGAAATACATCATCATAAAATTCCTATCGCCGAAGAGACAGAGGCTGTAGCCGAAGAATTTTTCCTCGATCCGCTCATCACTGCACTCAATGGAGGTGACGATTATGAGTTGCTGTTTACAATTCCTGTAAAAGATTATGACAAAATATTGAAAAACAGTGATATATCCATCATCGGCTATGTTACGGGACAAGAAGAAGGTTGCCATTTGGTGACGGGTGACGGTACGAAAATTGAGATTAAGGGGATGAAGAGTGAGGAATAAAAAATTATTGGTACATTTGACTTCAACAAAGGTTTCGCCGTTCAATTTGAAAAACATTTACTAAAGAATGTGCCAAAAAAATGACGCATTTTTATTTTTTTGCGTGTTTTTTAATTTTTGGCACGGTATTTGTCTAAATAGTAAAATTATAATTAATATAATATTATATTAAAAAATATTTTATTATGATAATCTTTTTGAATAAAATAGTATTAACCGTCATCAACCTCATCCTGTTTCCGCAAAAGCGATACGATGAGGAGGTGGTAGCGATACGAGGCGCAGATATGGCGGGAAGCAAATTTTTCCCTGCCACCCGCGCCGGCGGACAGCGCCTGCATAGACTTTTATGCCTGAACAGTGCTGTTTAGGTTCCCACTCCGGAAGGCTCGCGCATTACCGCCGGAGTGGGGTAAACATTGTACCGCCCGTGCAACCGCAAGTGATTTTTGATTGAAGATTTTTGATCGGCTTCCCCAATCAAATAAATTGAAAATCAAAAATCAAAAATCGACAGGGCTTGCGCTACGATGCCGGCAGACGCAGCAGCATCGTACAAACATGTAAATGGTTGGCGAAAGGCAGCAGCCAACCTGAAAACAAAGCAAAAACAAATGCCGTTTTCATGCATCCATCTGCCTGCTGCGGATAATTTTGAAAATCTGCAAGTTCGGGAATGAAAGAACGAATGAGTGGAAATAATTTAATTTTAAGTAATTTATACAAATATGAAAAGTATAAGTAATGTATTGATCATGATGGTAGCGACTTTTGCTACCGATAAAAAAAAGAATTTTTTTTTCAATCTTGTCGCTGTTATGTCTATCTTGACATTAACAGTAACAGGATGCACTTCTTTGGAAGAAAAATCGCAAAAAGGTTGCGTAGAAGAGTGGTGTTTCTATGTAAATATAGAAAATGCCTCAAAATACAGTAATGTTGCTGAAGTGAAAGTTATGGTGTATGATAGAACAACCAGTAAAATCAACAGTAATAATACTGTTTTTGTTGATTGTTATGACGTAATTGCCCGCGGCGAATGGAAAGATGGCGGCTTCGCAATTGCACTTCCAGAAACGTTAGCACCAAATCATCTTCGTGCGCTCATTCATGGTGGTAGTAATTCTACAAACATAGAATTTTTACAGTCAACCATGAACATCAGCAGCGAAAACGTAAAAGTAGCGGATGCATATTTTGTGGGAGTTGATAAAGATGGTAAAGTGGTTGCTACTTTTTCTCCTGTAATGAAAGATGAAGATGGCTATACTGAAGCCATTTTTACATACTTTGATTCTGACGTAATTATTTCCGGTTTCACTGAAGTAAATGGTCATGCTATCCCAGCATACGAAGACGCTCCCAACTGGTTTGAAAAAACAACGAATTATTCTGTTAAATTGAAAAAATTATGGAATGTTTGGTTTTTTTCAAGTTATCGTACAAAAGAAGGAGATACAATGATAATAAAAGAACAATGGTCAAACAATCCAGTCAACGGACTGAAATGGTATGGCAGTGAAAATAATTTATTTAAATTTGAAAATTAGTATTATATTAATAAAAATAAAAAATATGAATTTTAATCAGTTTTTAAGCGAATTAAAAAAATTCCACAATGGAAGAAACCAAGAATGTACTATTACCTCTACATTGAGAAAATGTGTGAGGTTAATTTTAACTATCTTAACCTTTGCGTTTGGTTCCGGCAACCTTTACGCTCAGCATCTTTTTTCTGTTAGCTATAACGATTTATCGAAAGATAATGCAAGACAGATTAATGAACAAGTTGTAATATCTAATGTTTCAATAGAATCGTTGAATAGAAGTATAAAAGGTGAATATTCTATTCCCCTTTCGAGCGTTCAAAATACGAAAATCATTATTTTGAATGAAGAAACTGGACAAAATGTAGTGATAACCCCTATGGAAGAAGCACCAGCACAATTCCTAATACCTTTATTCTTTATTGAAGAATTAAGACAATCTGTTTTAGGGGATGCTGATCATTACTTGATGATTGAAACCGGAACAGATTTTTCGGTCAGAAGTGCTTCATCTGTTTCAAGAGCGTCTGAAGATGTGTTTATTCCGACTTATTTTTATGGGAATAAAGAAAACAAAAAAGAAGCGTTACCGAAAGACAGACAAATAGTTCATATTTTCAGAGAAAAGCCGAGACTTATCCCTGCTTTTCCCAACGATCCCGAAAATTTGCGCTATGTAGCTCATTTGGAAGAAGAAATGGGTTACTATGTTTTTATGTATAAACTGCCTGATGGTACTTTATGTATTTATGATGAACACTTTAAACAGAGTGAGAATAAAAATTCAGTTAGTAAAAATACAAGAACAAATTCAAATCTTCAGTTTAATTTATCGGGTAATCTGAATTCTCAGCAACAAGCTACTACAATGGTGGCATTAGATACTTGGAGTGCACAATTGGCAGGCTCTGTACCTATTGACATAAATGTCACTTTTGTTAGCATGGGTCCGCAAGTTCTTGGTGGTTCTTACTTTCAGCCTCACTTTTGGAACCCCGTAACACAAACATGGTATTGCTCTTCATTGGGTAATCAACTGGCTGGTTATAATGTTGTACCTGGTATGAGAGATATTCGATTGGAAATCAATTCTGATTTCAGTTGGTATTATGGAACATCTGCTCCTCCCAGTGGTCAGTATGATTTTCTTACTGTTATGCTTCACGAGGTAACACACGGTTTAGGTTTTTCAAGAATGATTAACAATGATGGAAATTACAGATATACTACAAGTAATGGATCTCAGACAAACACAAATTATCCCGGAATTTATGACTGCCAGTTGTTTCAAGGAACTTCAGGTACTAATTTAACAAATCTTTCTAAATCTGAACGTGCAGCATTAGTCGTAAGTAATAATTTGTACTCAGGTCGTCCTAACTCATATTTATTGGCAGCTAATGGCGGCGTTCGTGTAAAAATGTATGCTCCTTCTAATTGGGTTTCAGGTTCAAGCGTTTCACATTGGGACAGTAGTGTTACTTTTTCAACTTTTATGAAATATTATGTTAATTCAGGATTTAGATGTATTGTCATAAATGGAAGAGAAATTTCAATGATGCGAGATATTGGGTGGGAAATTCCACCTCCCCCGCTCACTATCTCCGGCCCCGATGTCATTTGTTATACCGGTTCTTACAGTATAAGTTCCGGACAATCTGCCACATGGAGTGTTTCTTCCGGATATAGTGTAAGCCCTACCACAGGTACTTCAACAACTGTCACAGCTCCGGGAAATCTTGGATATACCGGTTATCTTAGCGCAGTGGTAAATGGTGTAACTATTTCCAGAACCCTTACAACATGCGACTTTCTGATCAACGGTCCAAGTACCATTTGTAACTCTGGCACTTACAGTTTAAGCAATGGTCTATCTGCCGAATGGAGTGTTTCTTCCGGATTTTCACTAACTCACATCTCCACCACCTCTGTAGTGGTTGTAGCTTCTGGCAATGATCTAAGCGGAACGCTTTCGGCTACAGTAAATGGAGTAACTGCTGTCAAAAGCATTACATCATGCAGTATCACTGGACCGAGTACCATTTGTAATTCTGACTCTTACAGTTTAAACAGCGGGCAATCTGCCACATGGAGCGTTTCTTCCGGCTTTACGGTTAGCCCAACCACAGGTTCATCGACAACTGTAAAAGCTTCGAGTTCTAATGGGCAAAGCGGAACGCTTACTGCTACCATCAGTGGTTTGACTGTTACCAAAAGTATTACAGCGTGTAATTCGAACGTTCCATATATCACAGGGCCTGACGTCGTTTGTAAATCCTCTCCGGGTGTCTTCACAGTAGTCAACGGAACGGTTAGCCAATGGAATCTGTCATCTTCTTTATTTACCTTATTAGATTCCGATGCCACCACAGCAGTAGTTACGACTTCAGCGTCTCAAGGTGAAATTGGAGTGATTATTGCAGTATTGACGAGTGGTAGCGGTATTACTAAAAAGTTTAATGCGTGTGTAAAAAGCAAGTCAGTTTTTGAATCTGATTCCTATATCACCTTCTATCCCAACCCTGTTGACAATATTCTTACCATCGAAATTGACTTCGACGCCGCACAAGATTTGCTTCCGGTGAAAGCAAGTCTTACTTTCGACGTTCGTCTGTTCGACGGGCAAGGTAATATGTTGCGACAAACCAAAACCCAAGGCGGTACAGTGCAGTTCAACGTATCCAATCTAACCAACGGCATCTATTATCTCCATATTTACGATGGAGTGAATAGTACGCCTGAAATAAGGCAAATCATGGTAGAACGCTGATGATTGACAGCAAAAGACTTTAATCGAATCAAAGCCCGGTTGTGACGCCGGGCTTTTTCAGTTTTAAAAATTGACAGCTTGCTTATTGAAGAGCGAAGAATTTCGGGTACATTTCAATGGTCGTTTTTTCAGATTATGTGCATTCCGGCAGGAATGCGTAACGGGGTTCTTTCGTGCGACAATTTGAACGGTGCAGCCTTCAACGCAGTTAAATGCACCCGGAATTTTTATTTTCTTTTGTTTTTCAAAAAATGATTGTATTTTTGTAGTCAAGTTTATAAGAGATTTTTTGTATTGAGTTATTATTTCATCCCTTAGTATGAACAACAGGGTAAGAGATAAGAGGTTAGAGGTTAGAGGTTAGAGGTGAAAATCAAAAATCAAAAATTGAATGGCAGAAACCATAGCAGTATTTCCGGGGTCTTTTGATCCGATCACTTTAGGGCACGAATCAATTGTGTTGCGTGCCATGAGCCTGTTCGATAAAATTATTATCGGCATTGGCTCCAACACCAGTAAGAAGGCCTTTTTTACTGTCGAACAGCGTTTGGAAATGATCCGTGAACTGTTTGCCGAAAACGCCAAAGTGGAAGTCATGTATTACGACGACCTCACCACCGATTTTTGTAAACGGGTGGGCGCCAAATACATGCTTCGCGGGTTACGTACTTCGTCCGACTTTGAGTACGAAAAAGTCCTCGCGCAGGTGAATCAGGCCATGCTGCCCGAAGTGGAAACGCTTTTCATGCTGACGTTGCCCGAACATACGGCCATCAATTCGTCGGTGGTTCGCGAAATCATGCGCTATGACGGCGATGTGTCGAAATTTGTACCAAAAGGGATTAATTTTCAGAAGTATTTGAAACCATGATCATCCGAAAAGTCTTGCTCGTCGTAGCGCTGACTTTGATGATCGTTAATCAATCAGTGGCACAGAATGTTACCATTTCTGGCAATGAACCCGATTATGCCGGTGATGTGCTTACATTTTATGCGCTCGACAATTATTTCTGCAACTACGAAATCAAGATAGGCGAATGTATCGTGGCAGACAATGGCAGTTTTACCGCAAGTTTTCCATGTCAAAATGCACGGCTGATTCATATTTATCTTGGCGTTTTCAAAGTCCGGTTCTATGTTGAACCCGAATTCAGTTACGAGGTGAAATTACCGCCGCGTATTGAAAAATCGCCCGAAGAAGCGGAAAGTCCTTTTTTTGAGGAGGTAACGCTTTTGATGAATTTTTTTTCAGTAAAAGACAACAAAGGCGAGAAAATTCATCCTGAAAAGGAATTGAATTTTTTGATCGCCAAGTTCGATGAAACATTCATTCCTCTGTACGATCAGTTGGCTATGGATGCGCTCAGACGACGTCCCGTTGCTCTGCTCGATTCCATAATTCGTGATTTTCGCGAAAATCTTCCACAAACGGGAAATCACTATTTTGATCAATATGCCTTCTATCGTTCGGGATTGTTGTTCAACGCCGCACAGCGCAGCGGAATGAAATATGTTTCAAACGCATATTTTGCTCGCAAACCGTTGTTGTACGACAACGACGCCTACATGGATCTTTTCAATATCACATACGACAAGTATTTCAGGTATTTTGGCGATACCGGCGATGCTATTTACGAAGTCATCAATCGGCAGGGAAGTTTCAGCGGATTGAAACGGTTGCTCGCTCAGGACGGCGTATTGCCATCCGACAGCCTTTGCGAATTAGTGATTTTGAAAAATGTCTATGATGAATTTTATGTCGACCGTTTTTCGAGAGGGGCGTTGCTTCATCTGCTCGATTCGGCCATCGTGCATACAAAAATCGAACGGCACAGGGAATTAGCCGGCGAAATTCGGTCTAAAGTCACCAAACTGCTACGGGGTTTCGAGCCGCCTGCCTTTGAATTGTTCAATCATGACAGTACTTTGGTGAGTTTGCAGCATTACAGGGGAAAATACGTTTACCTGATGTTTTGTACCACACAGAACTATGCCTGCCTGAGCCAGTACGAACAGGTCGAAAAACTGTACCAGATTCATCATCAATGGCTGCACATTGTGGTCGTATCGGTTGACGACCGTTTGTCGAACATGCGCAGTTTCAGAGAAAAAAACGGCTACCAATGGGATTTTCTACATTTTGCCAACGATCCCGACATTCTGACAAATTACGACGTCCGCATTTTTCCCACCTGTTATCTTATTGATACCGAAGGAAAATTAGTTTTATCACCGGCGCCAGTCGCTAATGAGAATCTCGAACAGACTTTATGGCGCGAATTGAATGACAGGGGATTATGGCAGGAATACTATCGCAAAGGCTGGATTAATGCGCCGAGAAATACAAACACTTTTTTTTGATATAGAATGGATGCTCTTATCTCTTTTCGTATTTTCATTTTTATGACCTTTGTACTGGTCAGTCTTTCCCCTGTAAGATCACAAAACCCTCTCCCCTCTCCCCTCTCCCCTCTCTCCTCTTCCCTCTCTTCTTTTCCTTCTCCCCTGTCAAAATCCGACAGCAATAAATTATCGTTGGAAGCAGACATCACCGGTTTTTTCAAAAATAACGAATATTTTAGTCCAGTGGCTGTAGGGCAGACACTTCCCGGGACGGCGCTGAATCTGGCATTTGGATATCAGGTTGCCGACAGGTTCAAAGCCGAATTAGGCGCGTATGCCGTCAAGTATTCGGGACGTAATCCGATGGAAAACATGCAGGCTTTTGTGAGGCTTCGATACGCCATTACGCCTCATTTCAACATGGTGATGGGAAATCTTTACGGAGGCGTCAATCACAAACTGATCGAACCCTTATACCAATGGGAACGGCATTTTACGGACAATCCCGAGAGCGGATTGCAATTTGTGCTGCACACCGACCGCTGGTTTGCCGATGTATGGCTGGACTGGCAGCATTTTATCCAGCGTGGCGATCCGGTACCTGAATCGCTTGTCTTCGGAACATCGGTAGCTCGTCAACTCACCGATACCGACAACCGTTTCGGACTGACCGTCCCACTGCAATTGCTGATCCACCACAAGGGCGGTCAGATTGATACTTCAGACGAACCGATGATTGTGCTTGGCAACATGGCCACAGGGCTTTGTATGCGCCAGAACATAAACAATGGATGGATCAAGTCGGCAGGATTTGATATGTATCTGGCCGGTTATTGGGATCGATACAGCGATGAAGCGCTAAGGCCTTACGACCGGGGATGGGGCATATATCCGCAATTGTATATGGACATGTCGCCATTCAAATTGATGGCAGGTTACTGGTATGCCCATAAATTCCATGCTTTTCAAGGCGAACCGCTTTTCGGATCATTTGATCCGTATCGTCCTCATCGACAATTGCCTACACGCAATTTGTTCACATTCAAATTCATTTTCGACAAGCAACTGTTCAAATACGTATCCATAGGCGCTCAATTAGAAACCTACAGCGATCTGGATCGTGGTGAAACTGATTACAGTTTCGGCGTACATTTACGACTGAAAACGAAATACTTGTTGAACTAAAAATGGAACATCAAAAAGAACAATGCAGCGGTTTTGGTAGACAAATCTATACCTGTTGCCAGATTGCTGTTTGGCCAGCTATCATATCTTGTGGTTTGTTCTGTCACTTTTCCAGCGCCGATATTCCACTCTTCTGTGGTCAATTCGGTTTGCATTTCCGGTCTATAGACGAAAGTCAGGTTTAATTCGCCGCCGATAGATATTTTAGGAGCAAAGAAATATTCCACACCAACAAAACCTGCTACAATTGGACTTATAACGCGCCCTTGTTTTAGTTTGAGCGTACGTGGCATAGGCATATTACCTCCAAAATCCCAAGTGCTTGGCGTTTGGTTTGCTTCCGTAATCGGGTTTGCATACTTGTATCTTTCTTTATGAAAGGAATATTCGATACCGACTTCGCCACCGTAAAATCCTTGCAGACGTCCAGCGCCACGACGAAATTCGTATCCTACGCGCAAATCTAAATTTGTTGAGTTGCTTTGTTTAACGTCAACCACTGTTGCTAAAGCATTTAGCGGATTGTTGGAAAATTCTTCATCGTCGCGAACAACACCCTTGTAGGTATAGTTTCGGATGTCCATCTTCAATTTAGCGCGAATGGCACGATTATCATTCAAAAAATACTTTCCGTAAATAGTACTGTTTACGCCACTGAAGGTAACATCTTCATGCTTTCCCGGATCAATTCTATCTTTACTGATAAAGTTGTCGAGGAAATTTAAAATGGGGGTTGCATCAATACCGATGGCAAAATCTTGGTACTCGGGCAAAAGATATATTCCGTGCCTGTTGGTGTACGAAGATCTTTGACTCACCGACTCTGTTTCGTCCGAATCTTGTGCTTGAGCTGTAAAAGCAAAGCACAAACAAATGAAAATTGAATATTTTATTTTTTTCATGCGTCATATTTTTATCATGTAAACAATTCAATTACCGAGCTTCCCAATGTGTTGGGTTTGATCCGTCCAATGTTTTTGTTCCAAAGTCAAAAGTTTTTTCATTATCAGACGAAGAAACTGACGATGAAATATTGTAAACTGAAGAAGCTTTCCATGTAACATTTATGTTTGTCCCGTCCGCTTGTTTCAATGTGCCATAAAAGTCATCTATTTTAACGGATACAGTCATATTGTTAAGCGGAAGTGGTATTTTTACGGTCAAAGAGCCATCATTCATATTGTATTTGATTTGACTGCTCGGAACTTTATAGTCGCCAATTTGACCTGATACTAAATTACTGTAAGGAATGGTTACGCTAATATCAGCAGATGAAATTCCGGGTGGTTCGGGATCTTTCGGCGGATCGGGTGTAAGGTCACGCTTTACCAATAATTTCCCATAAATAGTTGCCGTATTATTGATAATACCTTCTGTTGCCACAACCGAGTAATGTGAACTCGTGTTGCCGTTTAACAAAATGTCATTATTATAGCTAATTTCACCGGGCATAACTTTCGGAGATTTTGGAAATGATGATGATTTCCAAACCACATCATACGATGTAGCCACAAGTTCCGCCATTTTTTTCAATGTTCCCGGAAAATCTGCTATTTTAACATTTACTGTTGTTCCATTTGCACCAACCGGAGCAACAATCGCATAAGTTCCGTCAGATGGATTATACGTAATCCGATCTTTCGGAAGGGTGTAGGTACCGATAGCGCCGGTTGCAAGTTCGCCGTAATCCATCGTTACAATGAAATTACTGGCGGTTATGTCGGCAGCAGAATAACTTTGTTCGGATGTTATTTTCGTAACATCGGAATTTACCAAAACTACTCCTTTCACCGTTGCGGTACGGTTCCAATCTACTTCTAACGGCTTTGCCGTATCTTTGGTACAACTATTCATACCTGTTGACAGAATGAGTACTGTCGCTGCTAAAAAACTAAAAATTCTTTTCATGTCTATCAAAATTTTATTTGTTACATTTGGGTAAAACAATTCGACACAAAGATACAGTTATTTTTTGGGAAAAACAAAAAAAATATTTTTTTGGAAATCTCTTTTTGGAAATCCAAAAAAGAAAACTACCTTTGCAACTTCAAAAAAATCAATTTTTTAATATTAAAATATTCATTAATAGTTAGTTATGTTGAATCATTACGAGACCGTTTTCATCGCAACTCCCGTTTTGTCTGACGCCCAGATGAAGGAAGCGGTTCAAAAATTTAAAGACCTCATCACGGGCGAAGGAGGCGAGATAGTGCATGAAGAGGATTGGGGCTTACAGAAGTTGGCTTACCCCATCCTGAAAAAAAGCACGGGGTTTTATTACCTGATTGAGTTTAAAGCCAATGCACCGTTCATCAAGAAATTCGAAACCGAATACCGCCGCGACGAACGTATTATCCGTTTCCTGACGCTCGCTATGGACAAACATGCCATCGAGTACAGCGAAAAAAGAAGAAACAAGAAAAAAGAGTCAACCACAGAAAAAGTAAAGGAGGAATAGATCATGGCACATAATCCATCGGAAATAAGATATTTAACCCCAGTAGCAGTTGATGTACAACGGAAGAAATATTGCCGTTTCAAAAAAATGGGGATCAAATACATTGATTACAAAGATCCTGAATTTTTGAAAAAATTCCTGAATGAGCAGGGTAAGATTTTGCCGCGCCGTCTGACGGGAACTTCGCTGAAGTACCAAAGAAAAGTGGCTACGGCCATCAAACGTGCAAGGCATCTGGCTTTGTTACCGTATGTTACCGATTTGATGAAATAAAAGGAGGTTGAAGAAATGGAAATTATTTTAAAACAAGATGTCAACAATCTGGGATTGAAGGACGATATGGTAGTTGTGAAAGATGGGTATGCCCGCAATTTTCTGATCCCAAAAGGGTTAGCAATTTTGGCGACTGCATCAGCAAAGAAAGTGCTTGCCGAAAACATCAAGCAAAGAGCGCACAAAGAAGCCAAAATAAAAACCGAAGCAGGGAAAGTGGCAGACAATATGGCAGGGTTGAAACTCACCATTGGCGCCAAAACAAGCTCGACCGGCAAAATATTCGGCTCGGTGAATACCATCCAGATTGCAGAAGCCATACAGGCAAAAGGATTTGAAGTTGATCGCAAGAACATCCAATTGCAGGAAGATCATATCAAGGAAGTTGGTACGTATAAAGCCAAAGTGAAGTTACACAAGGACGTCCACGTGGAAATTGAATTTGATGTTGTTTCCGAATAACCGGTCATGTTAACAGTCGAAAAAATAGGTGGAACTTCGATGTCGAGGTTCCACGACGTATTACAAAATATTGTGCTGCACAATCGTACGCCCGAGCAGATGTACAATCGTATTCTGGTAGTGTCGGCTTACAACAACGTGACCAACTGGCTGCTCGAACATAAAAAGTCGGAGCAGCCGGGTATCTACACCAAGTTTTATAACAACGAGGATTACGAAACCTCGTTGGACGAATTGTGCGGCATGTTAATAGAGTTGAACCGTCAATTTGCCGATATCAAACTGGTGCAGGCCGAAGCCGATCAGTTCATCAAGAAACGGATCGCACATGCGCGGCATTATCTCAACAGCATCGCCAAAGTGATGGCTTCAGGATATGTCGATAAAAAAGATCTGTATTTGGCTGCCCGCGAAATATTGGCATCCATCGGTGAAGCTCATTCGGCATTTAACTCGGTAAATATTATCAACAATCACGGCATCAACGCTACTTTCATCGACCTTTGCGGATTCTACGATTCCGAACCACTCACGATCGACGAACGTATCAAAAAGGCTTTCAAAGATATCGACTTTTCGAAAACACTTTGCGTGGCTACCGGATACACCAAAGGAACGGAAGGTATCATGCGTGCTTTCGATCGCGGCTATTCGGAAGTTACTTTCAGCAAGATTGCCGTTGAAGTGAAGGCCGACGAAGCCATCATCCACAAGGAATATCACCTTGCGAGCGCCGATCCCAACATCGTGGGCGAGGACAAATGCGTACCTGTGGGATATACCAGTTTCATTATCGCCGACCAATTGGCCGACATCGGCATGGAAGCCATCCATCCGAAAGCAGCCAAACCGCTTGAAATGAACAGGATCAACATCCGTATCAAAAACACCTTTGAGCCGGAACACGAAGGAACGTTCATCACCAAAACTTATGTCAGCCCCACCTCAAAGGTCGAAATTGTGTCGGGAACGGATAAAGTGGTAGCCATCGAAATTTACGATCCGATGATGGTCGGCGAAGTGGGTTTCGACAGGAGGATCATGGAAATCTTTGAGCATCATTTCACCAGTTATATACTCAAATCGACCAATGCCAACTGTATCACCATGGTGGTTTGGGAATCGCCAATGATAGAAAGTTTAGTTGACGAACTGTCCAACCATTACGAAGAGGTGAGCGTAGAACCTGTGGCAATGGTTTGCTGTATGGGCACCAACATCGCCATTCCCGGCATGTTGGCACGCGCTGCCAACGCATTGCACAATAAGGGTATCAATATCGAAGCCTTCGGCCAGTCGCTGAGACAGGTAAACATGCAATTCGTGATCCGTCGCGAACAATACAAAGACGCCATCATCGCGTTGAACGAGGCATTGTGTTTGAGATAAGAAAACACGACACTTAATTTTATTTTGCCAATTAAGATAATTTTTCTATATTTGCGGATAAAAATTATCAATCATTAAAAATGGATCAACATCCTGTAAACGCTCAAAATAGCGAATATTCAGCAAGTAATATCCAGGTCCTGGAGGGTCTGGAAGCGGTGCGTTTGCGTCCGGCCATGTACATTGGCGACACAGGCACCAGAGGGTTGCACCACTTGGTTTATGAAGTGGTCGACAACTCCATCGACGAAGCCCTAGGGGGCTATTGTTCCGAAATCGACGTGGTAATCAACGAAGACGGATCAGTCACCGTTTCCGACAACGGACGCGGTATCCCTGTGGATTACCACGAAACGGAAAAGAAATCGGCGCTCGAAGTCGTGCTTACCGTGCTTCATGCGGGCGGAAAGTTCAACAAAGATTCGTACAAGGTATCGGGCGGGTTGCACGGTGTGGGCGTCTCGTGTGTGAACGCACTGTCGACATATTTTAAAGCCGAAATCCATAAGGATGGAAAAATCTACGAACAGGTATATTCCATCGGCAAACCGACAACGGATGTTCGTGAAGTGGGCAAAACCGATAAGACAGGAACCGTCATCACGTTCAGCCCCGATACGTCCATCTTTACACAGACCGTAGATTACAATTTCGAGATACTCGAAGCGCGATTACGCGAACTGGCCTTTCTGAACAAGGGAATCCGCCTTTCTCTTACCGATCAGCGCGTGCTCATCGACATCACTGACGAAGATGGCAAAACGTCGCAAGGTTACCGGAAATCCAACTTTTTTTCGGAAAAGGGATTGGTGGAATTTATCCAATATCTGGATGCCGGTCGCGAAAAACTGATCGAAAAGGTGATCAATGTAGAAATAGAAAAAGACGGTGTACCTGTGGAAATAGCCATGCAGTACAACACCTCTTTTTCCGAAAATGTTCATTCGTATGTCAACAATATCAACACGATAGAAGGCGGTACGCACCTGACCGGTTTCCGACGCGGACTTACCCGTACACTGAAGAGTTACGCAGATAAATCGGGGATGCTTGCCAAACTGAAATTCGACATAAGTGGCGACGATTTCCGCGAGGGATTGACCGCCATCATTTCCGTGAAAGTTGCCGAACCTCAGTTTGAAGGTCAGACCAAGACCAAACTCGGAAATTCAGAAATTTCACTCTCTGTAGATCAGGCTGTTAGTGATGCTTTGGGTATCTATCTCGAAGAAAATCCGCGAGATGCAAAAACGATTGTGGAGAAGGTCATTTTGGCAGCGCAGGCGCGTCATGCAGCCCGCAAGGCGCGTGAATTGGTGCAACGTAAAAACGTGATGTCGGGCGCGGGTCTTCCCGGAAAATTGGCCGACTGCGCCGACAAAGACCCCGACAAATGTGAAATATTCCTTGTAGAGGGCGACTCCGCAGGCGGAACAGCCAAACAGGGACGCGAACGAAAATATCAGGCAATCCTCCCGTTGAGAGGTAAAATCCTGAACGTGGAAAAAGCGCAGGAACACAAAATACTTGAAAATACTGAAATTCGCGATATGTATACCGCTTTGGGCGTTACCATCGGCACCGAAGAGGACAGCAAAGCGCTCAATCTTTCGGGACTTCGCTACAACAAGGTCGTCATCATGACTGACGCCGATGTAGATGGAAGCCAC
>Ga0123353_10007336_pt1 | contig 14874 bp, 14 predicted proteins | sample TergutLab28metaG_3_FD_92763 | JGI IMG/M metagenome (GOLD analysis project Ga0123353, IMG submission 92763) | Labiotermes labralis P3 segment gut microbial communities from Petit-Saut dam, French Guiana - Lab288 P3 | ecosystem: Host-associated > Arthropoda: Insects > Digestive system > Gut ... | reverse complement strand
GCCGCCGCTACTATGACTGCTTCGACGACTACCATGCGGCTCAAGGGGAGACGCCGGGCAGCGGCGCGGCTGACATGCTCGCGGCCATGCTCGCCGAATATGAGCGGGAGGAGCTGGAGCGGTACATCGCGGCGGTAAAGGGGGCGGGCGTATGAACCGGATTCTCAAGGCACTTGCAGCGGCGGCGCTGGCGCTGGCAATGATCTCTGCGATGTTTGCGCTCAGCGCTTCGGCGGCGGCGGAATTCATGATCCAAAACCCATACGGGGGCGTGGACTGGTACGCGGACCGGCCCCGCCGCGCGCAGCTGCACGCCCACACCACGGCCTCCGACGGCAAGCAGACCATGGCCGGGGCCCTGGAGAGCTATTACGCCGCGGGCTATGATTTCGTCGCTGTCACCGATCACGGCCTGGTGGACCGGGGCTGGGCGAAGCCGAACTACAGGCCCGTCTTCGGCTCTTTCTGGAACCTGTTCAATCGCGGCAAAAACGGCAAGCCGATTGTCATACAGGGCCTCACCGAGGAGCGTCTGGAAGAGATGGCCGGCGGTGTGGGGCGCGATGGGCGCGGCATGGTCCGCGTGCCCTTCGGCATCGAGCACAACCACCCCGCGCCCAAGATGCACGTCAACAGCTGGTTCGTGGATTGGGGCAATGCCATCCCAGGCGGCGGCAGGGATTACGCCACCGCCGTGCGCAATGTCAACCGGCGGGGCGGCCTGGCGCAGATCAATCACCCCGGCGATACCCCCTATGTCGACGTCCCCCTGGCGCAGGTGTTCGAGGACGAGGGCAATTATTATGTCCAAAAGGTGCGGCGCCTGCTCGAGAAATACCCCGCCCTCATCGGCATTGAGATCAAGGAGGAGCGCGACCGCAAGCTCTGGGACATCCTGCTGACCAACCTCGCGCCGCAGGGCCGCAATGTATTCGCCACGGCCACCGGCGATTCCCACGGCGAGGACTCCATCGACGAGCGCTGGGTGTGGGCGCTGATGCCGGAATGCACCGCCGAAAACCTGCGCGGGAGCCTGGAGGCGGGCGCGTTTTTCTCCGCCGCGCGTTACGCCTCCCACCCGGATATCCTGGCCGCCGTCAAACAGGCGGGCATGGACATTATGACCACCGATGATGGCAGAGAATATTGGGAAGCCGACGGCGCCAAGGCGGGGCCCATGGTCACGGGCATCGCCGTAGAAGACGGCGCGGTCACGATTATGGCTGAAAATCACGAAGTGATCCAGTGGGTCTCCGGCGGCAGGGTGATTTACGCAGGCGAAACGCTTTCCCTCCCGGCGAATAAAGAGAACCTGGCCGCCTATGTGCGCGCGGAAATCATCGGCGAGGGCGGAATCCTTTACGCGCAGCCCTTCCTGCTGTCCTATGAGGGCATGCCTGCGGGCAATCCCGTGCCGCGCCGCTTTGTGGATTACGACGCCTTTTTCGGTTCCCTGCGCATGCTGGTGTACCCCGCCGTGTGGGCTCTCGACCGGCTGTGGCTTTTGAGATGGAAATAGAAAGGAGCACCCCATGGAATCCTTCGTCAAAGACCAGCTCATCGCGGCCCTCAAGTACGCGCCCTTCAACTGGGCCGCCAGCTACTTTAAAAAGGCCTCCTCGCCGGGAACGGAGGCGGCCAAACGCAGGGTCGGCGGCTTTATGAAGGGCGTCTGCCATCCCTCCGAAAATTATGGGCAGATCAGGGGCGCTGGGCTGGAGTGGAACCGCATGGACATCGCCTTCCCCTTCGATAGGGCGGGCAATCTCCGGCAGGAATACCTGGATTGGAAAGAAAAAGCGCGGCGCTATCAGGAAAACGGCATCCGTATCATGGCGGTCACGCCCTATCCGCGTACCTTCATCGAATACGGCATCGATCCCCGCCTGCCCGAAAACGAGGCCCGGGTGCGGGAGATCGCCGTGTTCCTCCTAAAGGATCTGCGGGGTCTGGCCGAGGTCTACCAGATCACCAACGAGATGGGCCTGCCCCAGTTCATGAAGCCCCTGACGACGAAGGAGGCCGTGCGCTTCATCGGCATCCAGCTGGCGGCCATGCACCCCTTCAAGGGGGACGTCCTCCTGGGCTACAACTCCTCCGGGCCCCAGGCCGACCTGCATTCCCTCATGCGCCCCTGGCTGGGATACTGCGACTACGTGGGCATCGACATCTACCTGGGCTGCTTCGTGGCCGCGGGCAACTGGATGTATATGTTCGAGGCCCTGATGCGCTACCTGTGGTCCCTGACGGGCAAGCCCATCCTCCTGTGCGAGTTCGGCTATATCTCCGGCGGCGCCCCCAAAACCCCGGAGGAGCGGCGGGCCGTGCTGCGGCGCTACGGGGTGGAAAGCGAGGCGGAGGCCCGGGAAAAGCTCGATCTGTTCATGGGGAACCTCGAGGCCCTTCAGCCCAAGCTGCACGGCCGCGCTGTGAAGCTGGCCTCCGGCAGTGCCGCCGACCTTCTTTTTGGCACCATGGAGCGCAATCATTTCTACAGCGAGATGCCAAAGGGCGTCGTCATCAAAAAGTATCCCCACACGCCCGGGGGCCAGGCGGATTTCTACCGGGATATCTACCCCCGGCTGACCAAACTGCCCTTCGTGCTGGGGGCGTTCATCTACGCCTGGAAGGACAGCGAAAAGTGTGGCTACTGCGGCCAGGCGGACTGCCCCCAGGAGACCCGCTGGGGCCTGGTGGGTACGGAGCAAAAGGAAAAGCCGTCCTACTATGCCGTGCGGGACGCCCTGGAGGAAATTTGAATGCGAACACATTTTGTGAATGATAGTCCCGCGTGAATGTGAAGAAATTGCGAATGCATATTGACTGGCCGGCGAAAAGCTGTTATACTATAGAAGTTAGAACAACGGGACGGCGGCAAGGCGTCCTGCGAAAGGGGCCGTCATGGATTTTTCAAACAAAAACCTTTGGGTGCTGTTTGAGTGGAGGGGCGAAACGGTCTACGTGACCCAGACGCTGCTCTCCACATGGATCGTGATGGGCGTTCTGCTGCTGCTGGCCGTGATCGTGCGCCTGCGGGCCTCCTCCTTCAAGACCATTCCCGGCAGGGCGCAAAACGTGATCGAGGCGCTGGTGGAGATCATGGCGAACTTCACGAAAAGCACCATGGGCGAGGGCTTTGAGGGCTTCGGCGGCTACTTTTTCGGCATCTTCGCCTTCATCCTGCTTTCCAACTACAGCGGGCTTGTGCGGCTGCGCCCCCCCACCGCCGACCTCGCCGTCACCTTCGCGCTGGGGCTTTGCACCTTCCTGGCGATCCATTTAACCGCCATCCGCAGGCGCAGGTGGGGCTATCTCAAGTCGTTCATCGAGCCCAACCCGGTTTTCCTGCCCATCAACCTCATCTCCGAGATCTCCCAGCCCATCTCCCTGGGCTTCCGCCTGTTCGGGAACATGCTCGGCTCCGTGGTCATCGTCAACCTGGTGTACTACATGCTCCCCTGGTTTTTGCGCTTCGTCTTCCCGGATATCCTCCACGCCTATTTCGATATTTTCGCGGGGGCACTGCAGGCGTTCATCTTCACCGTGCTGAGCATGACCTTCATCCAGCAGAAGGCTGTGCCGATTTATTAGTTTATTATAAATTCTTACTATAAAATTTTATCGTTCGGAGGATTTCACATGGATCCAAAAGCGTTCGTACTCGGCTGCTCGGCCATCGCGGCGGGCCTTTGCTCCCTTTCTGGGCTTGGCTCGGGCCTGAGCCAGGGCTTTGCCGCGGGCAAGGCGGCGGAGGCAGTCGGTCACCAGCCCGAGGCGCGCGGCGCCATCCTGAGCACCATGCTCATCGGCAACGCGGTGGCGGAAACCTGCTCGATCTACGGGCTGATCATCGCCCTGATCCTGCTCATCGCCAACCCGCTGGTGGGCATGCTGTAAGGAAGGGGACTGAGAAAGGGGGCCGCCGCCATGCCGGAGGGCAGCATTCTGCATTTTGACAAAGCCCTGCTGATCGAGGTCGGCATCTATATGTTCAACGTCCTGCTGCTGGTGGGCCTGCTGAGCGTCCTGCTCTATAAGCCCGTCAAAAAGTATCTGGACCAGCGGCAGGGGCGCATCCGGGACGACTTGGCATCGGCGCGCGAAACGCGGGAGGAGGCCATGGAGCTCAAGGCACAGTATGAGCAGATCCTCGCGGGCGTCGCGGGCGAACGCGACGAGATTCTCAGCCAGGCCCACAAAAAGGCGGTGGAGCGCAGCGACGAGCTCCTCTTTGAGGCCCGCCGCGAGGCGGATGCCCTACATGCCCGCGCCGCAGCGGAGCTGGAGCTGGAGCGCAAAAATGCCCTGGGCGATATGAAGGAGCAGATGATCGAGATCTCCGCCATGATGGCCGGCCGCTTTGTCAGGGTTTCCATGGATCGGGAGACGCAGGACAGGTTCATCGACGAGGCCTTCGCGGAGTGGATGGAGGAGCAATGATCAATCTGAGCCAGAGCTACATCGAATCCCTGCTGGAATACGCGAATGAGCGCGGCCTGGAACGGATCTACCGGCAGGCCCAGATATTTGTCTCCAACGATATCAGCGTGGAGGACGCGCCCGAAGGGCTACGCAGGCTCCTCGAGCGGTTTTCCGGCAGCAGGGAGGAACTGATGCCGCTGCTGTACGCCTTCATGGAGGCGGCGCGGAAGAAAATGAACCTGGCGGAGGCGGAGGTATATACCGCCGTGCCCCTGACCGCGGGGCAGCTGAAGGATCTGGAGGAAAAGCTGGTGCGTATGTTCCACAGGCAGCTGAACATCACCGCCGAGGTGGATCCCTCCCTGCTGGGAGGCGTGCGGGTCGTGGTGGATAACACCGTGCTGGACGACACGATCCACCGGAAGCTGACGGATATGAAGCGAAGTATTTACGAGGGGATGCGCGCGAAACAATGAATCTGAACCCCGTAGAAATCGGCAGCGCCATCAAGAGCGAGGTGCTCTCGTTCATGGCCTCCACCCATGTGGCGGAGGCCGGGCGCGTGCTCCAGGTCTCGGAGGGCGTCATCCGCGTCACCGGCCTGCGCAGCACCATGAGCGGCGAGCTGCTGCGGTTTGAGAACGGCGCGGCGGGCATCGCCATGAACCTGGACGAGGACAGCATCGGCGTGGTGCTGCTGGGGGCCGCGGGCGGCATCAGCGAGAGCAGCTTGGTCACGCGCACGGGCAGGGTGGCGCAGGTCCCCGTGGGCCGGGCGCTGCTGGGCAGGGTCGTCAACGCCCTGGGGGAGCCCATCGACCAGAAGGGGCCGGTCCGTGCGGAGGGCTACCGGCCCATCGAGCGCGTCGCCCCGGGCGTCCTGGCGCGCCGGCCGGTGGATACGCCCCTTTTCACCGGGATCAAGGCCATCGACGCCATGGTGCCCATCGGGCGGGGGCAGCGGCAGCTGATCATCGGCGACCGCCAGACCGGCAAGACCGCCATCGCTATCGACGCCATCCTCAACCAGAAGGGCGCCGGCGTCCACTGCGTCTATGTGGCTATCGGGCAGAAGAACTCCACGGTTTCCGGCATCGTCGGCATCCTGGCCGAGCACGGCGCGCTGCGCTACACCACCGTGGTGGCCGCGGGCCCCTCGGAAAGCGCGGCGCTGCTCTACCTCGCGCCCTACAGCGGCTGCGCCATGGCGGAGCACTGGATGGAGCGCGGCAGGGACGTCCTCATCGTCTACGACGACCTTTCCAAGCACGCGGTGGCCTACCGCGCCATGAGCCTGCTGCTGCGCAGGCCGCCGGGCAGGGAGGCGTATCCCGGCGATATTTTCTACCTGCACTCCCGCCTGCTGGAGCGTGCGGGCCGCCTGGACGAAAAGCACGGCGGCGGCTCCATCACCGCGCTGCCCATCGTGGAGACCCAGGGGGGCAGCATCTCCTCCTACATCCCCACCAATGTGATCTCCATCACCGACGGCCAGATCTACCTGGAGTCCGAGTCCTTCAACGCGGGCATCCGCCCGGCCATCAACCCGGGGATCTCCGTTTCCCGGGTGGGGGGCGCGGCCCAGATGGCGGCCATGAAGAAAATCGCCGCGCCCATCCGCGTGGAGCTGGCCCAGTACCGGGAGCTGGCCTCCTTCGCCCAATTCAGCTCCGACCTGGACAGCGACACGCGTCGGCGGCTGGCCCACGGCGAGCGCATCGTGGAAACCCTCAAGCAGCCCCAGTATAAGCCCTACACCCCCGAGCAGGAGATCCTCGTCCTCTTCGCCATGACGCGCCGCTGCCTGGACCCCATCAAGGTGGAGGACGTGCAGGACTTCGAGAACAAGCTCCTGGCGCACTTCGGCATGTGGCATATGGACGTGATGGGGGAGATCGGCCGCCAGGGCGCGCTGACGGAAAAGCTGGAGAAGCGGCTGCTGGAAATCATAGAAGAATTTACGAAGGGGTATTTGACGTAAGCAATGATGTTTTTATTGCTCCCCAGCTATGGTTGGAGCACAAAAAGCCCCCTTCGCACGCGAGGGGGGAAAGGCCTCCCGCAGGAGGCCTGGGGGGAGCTAAATAATGGAATCTCTCGCTCTCATCAAAAACCGCATAAACAGCATCGCCAGCACCCGGCAGATCACCCAGTCCATGCGCACCGTCGCCGCCATCAAGGTGCACAGGGCCCGGGAAACAGCGCTGGCCAACCGCCCCTTCCTGGAGCAGGCGCGGCGGCTCATGGAGGCCGCCGGGGCGAACCTGCCCTATGGGGAGCATCCGCTTCTGGCCAAACGCGAGGGGAACCGCGCGGCCGTCGTCGTCATCAGCGGCGACCGGGGGCTGTGCGGCGGGTATAACACGAACGTGGGCAAGGCCCTTTCGGCCCTGACGAAGACGCTGGGCGAAACGAGGCTCGTCACCGTGGGCGCGAAGGCCCGGGATACCTGCGCCCAGCGCTATAAGGGCAAGGTCGTCCGTTCCTTCACAGGCATCTCCGAAAACCCCTTTTACGAGGACGCCGAGGCCATCGCCTCCATGGTGATGGGCTGGTACCAGAGCGGGGAAGTGGACCGGGTATACGTGGTCTACACACAGTTCCAGACGATGCTTTCGCAGACGGCGGCGGCCGTGCAGCTGCTCCCCCTGGAGCTGGAGCAAACCCAGCGCGTAAAAATGCGCTTCGAGCTCCCCGCCGGGGCGCTGTTCGGCCGCGCGGTCCCGTTTTACGCCGCCGCCTTCATCTATGGGGCCATCCTGGAATCCGCGGCCTGCGAGCACAGCGCCCGCGTGGCCGCCATGGACGCGGCCGTGAAGAACGCGGGCGAGATGATCGACGCCCTCACGCTGCGCTACCATCAGGCCCGGCAGGGGGAGATTACCCAGGAAATCATCGAAATCGTCAGCGCCGCGGACGCTGTAGGAGGATAGTGCCGCATGCTGAATTATTACCCCATGATGCCTGATTCAGCTCCCCCCTGTCGCTGCGGCGACATCCCCCCTCGCATACGAAGGGGGCTTGGGGGCTAAAGCGAAAGCAGCAAGGCATTCCACATGGTTTTGATAACGCACATGTTTTGGCCCAATCCCCAAGCCCCCTTCGCATGCGAGGGGGGAAAGGCCTCCCACAGGAGGTCTGGGGGGAGCGAGAAAAAGGAGGTTGCTATGCCGGAGCAAGCGATGGGCCAGGTCACCCGGGTGACAGGGGCCGTGCTGGATGTCCGCTTCCCGCCGGGGAGCACCCCCGCGCTGAAGAACGCGGTCAAAATACAGATGCGCGGCGAAATCCTGACCGCCGAGGTGGTGCAGCAGCTGGGCGAGGGCGCGGTGCGCTGCATCGCCATGGGCTCCACCGATGGCCTGGCCCGGGATACGCCCGCCGCCGATACCGGCAGGCCCATCTCGGTGCCGGTGGGCGACGCCACCCTGGGGCGCATGTTCAACGTGCTGGGGGAGCCCATCGACGAGCTGCCGCCCCCCGCCTGCGCCGAGCACTGGTCCATTCACCGGACCGCGCCGGATTTTTCCGACCAGGCCGATTCCACCGACCTGCTGGCCACTGGCATCAAGGCCGTGGATCTGCTGTGCCCCTATGCCAAGGGGGGGAAGGTGGGGCTCTTCGGCGGCGCAGGCGTGGGCAAAACGGTGCTGATCATGGAGCTCATCCGCAACATCGCCACGGAGCATGGCGGGTATTCCGTGTTCGCGGGCGTGGGTGAGCGCACCCGCGAGGGCAACAGCCTCTACCACGAGATGATCGAATCCGGGGTGCTGGGCAAAACGGCCCTGGTGTTCGGCCAGATGAACGAGCCCCCCGGGGCGCGCATGCGCGCGGCCCTCACAGGTCTCACCATGGCGGAGTATTTCCGGGACATGCGCGGGCAGGACGTCCTGCTCTTCATCGATAACATTTTCCGCTTCGTGCAGGCGGGCTCCGAGGTTTCGGCCCTGCTGGGGAACATGCCCAGCGCCGTGGGCTACCAGCCCACCCTGGCCACCGAGATGGGGGCCCTGCAGGAGCGCATCGCCTCCACCAAAACCGGCTCCATCACCTCCATCCAGGCGGTCTATGTGCCGGCGGACGACCTGACCGACCCGGCTCCTGCCACCACCTTCGCCCACCTGGATTCCACCACCGTGCTCTCCCGCGCCATCGTGGAGCAGGGCATCTACCCCGCCATCGACCCCCTGGCCTCCAGCTCCCGCATCCTGGAGCCCCTCGTGGTGGGCAACCGCCACCACCAGGTGGCCAGGGACGTGCAGAGCATCCTCCAGCGCTACAAGGAGCTACAGGATATCATCGCCATCCTGGGCATGGACGAGCTTTCCGCCGGGGATAAGCGCATTGTGGGCCGGGCGCGCAGGGTGCAGCGCTTTTTGTCCCAGCCCTTTTTCGTGGCGGAGGACTACACGGGCCTGCCCGGCGTCTACGTGCCCCTGGATGAAACCCTGCGGGGTTTCGAGGAGATCCTGGACGGCAGGCACGACGGCATACCGGAGCCGTATTTTTTGAACGCGGGCTCCATCGACGACGTGACGCGGAAGGCGAAGCATGGATAAAAAACTGCGGCTGCGGATCATGGCTCCGGACAAAACGGTCTTCGACGGGGAGGCCGGCTTCGTCCTGCTGCGCACCTCCGGGGGGGATATGGGCGTCCTGCCGGGCCACGAGCCCTTCGGGGCGCAACTGGTCCGGGGCGAAGTGCGCGCCTTCGAGGGGCAGGAGCAGATCGCCGCCTTTGAGGTGCGGGGCGGTTTCGCCGCGATAGAGGACGACACGGTGTCGGTGATCACCGGGCTGGCGGGGCCGCCGGAGGAGATGCAGGAAATCCTGGCGGGCATGGAGCGGGCGCGGGCCCAGCGCAAAGAGCGCGAGGAGGCCGCCGACCTGGAGATGCGCCGGGTGCAGGAGGCCCTGCGGCGCGCTCTCGTGCACATGGAGGTCAGCGACGACACCATCCGGGGGGGCCGCGAAGGGTGGTTCGGGGACGACGAATGAAGAAAGACGAGAGCGGACGCGGTAAAAACGTCGATGAAAAAGATAACGGCGACCGGGAGGTGCGCAGGGCCCTGTCGCTGCTGACCCAGCTCGGCTTCGCCATGGCGGCCTGCGTCATCGCCGGCGCCTTTGCCGGCAAGTGGCTGGATAACTGGCTGGGCACCTCGCCCTGGATCCTGCTGGGCGGCTGCTTCCTGGGGGGGGCGGCCGCGTTCAAGGTGCTGTACGATCTGGTGATTAAGGAGTGGTTATAGGCATATGATCGATCTGGAACAGACGAAAGGGCCTTCCAGGCTTTCGCAGACGGCCGTCATTATGATGACGGTGATCGCCGGGCTGTTCGGGGCGCTGCTGCCCTGCGGCCTGGCCGTCATTTGGCTCGTCTACCGCTTCGAGGGGCCCCTCGCCTTCGGCGTCGGGCTTTTCGCCGGGTGCGCCCTTTCCATGCTGAAGGTATATCTCATGGAACGGGCCCTGAGCCGCGCCCTGGACATGGAGGCGGGGAAAGCGAAAGGCTATGCCAGCCTGCAGGCGCTTTTGCGCTACGGGCTGACCATCGCGGCGCTGGTTGGCGCGGGGCTTTGCGCGCGGCGCTGGCCGCAGGCCGTCGGCCTTTACGGTGCCATCGCCGGCACGCTGACGCTGCAGCTGGCGTCGTATATCACGAGCTTTGTGCTGAAGGCGAAAGAGAAGAAAGAAAAAGCGGGCCGGGGCTAAAGCGCTCCGGCCGCTTCATTTCACCGCCAATACCCCAGCAGCGGCGGCTCCACCATCCACAGCACCGTATCCACCGCGCCGGTGATGAACTTGTCCGAAAGCTCCAGGGGAATGTTCTCCCTGGCGAACCGCTCGGAATCCGCCCGCAGGCAGTCCAGGCCGGGGCTGCTGCGGCACAGCAGATAGACCCCCCGCCCCTTGAAGCGGAAGGTCAGCCGCCGCTCCGCCACGGAGGTCAGGCAGCGCAGGCGCAGTTGGAGGGATTCCCCTTCCCACGCCGCCGAGCAGGACATGATAAACGGCACCCCGCCCAGTGTGATCCTGCACTTGTGGGGGTGGCCGTCCATGCCGCACAGCACCGTGTTGCGCTCCGGGCCCTCCGTCCAGCTGAACTTGACGCTGTCCGGGCCGAAGCGGAAGTGCACGTTGTCGATCCCGCCGGCCTTTTCCGCCGACATGAAGAAGATCATCCCGGGGATCACGCTCAGGGGGAAGCCCACCGTCTTCGGGAAGTGCTGCGTCGCGGGCGGGAAGTGGATATGGCGGCCCTCCAGGCGCGCCTCCAGGACGGCGGGGCGGGGCGCTGCGGGCAGCGGGGGGTACGCCGGCAATGCGGGGATCTCCTCGTCCTCCCCTGTATCCTCATCCCTTTCCCCTGCAAACAGCGCGGGCAGGTGCTTAAAGACCGTATCCAGCAGGTTCTGCTTGGTTCCCTCGCCGCCGGTGATGGCGATGAGGGCGTCGTATTCCGGGAACATGAACAGGTACTGGGCGAACAGGCCGTCCGTGCGGAAGCCGCCGGGCGCGGGGTTCATCCAGAAGCCGTAGCCGTAGCCGTAGCGGCTGCATTGGTCCACGTCGCCGCCTGTGTCCGTGTGCGGGCGGGTCGATTCCCGCACCCATTCGGCGGGAATTACCTGCCGGCCCTGGTATTTCCCCTCATTTAAATAGCACAGGCCGATCTTCGCCAGGTCCTCCGTGCGCAGGTAGAGCCCCCAGCCGCCCGCCTCCACGCCGTTGCCGTCGGTCTCCCAAAAGGGCCGCTCGATGTCCAGGGGCCCGAACAGGCGCGGCATGAGGAAGTCCACCACGCTCTCGCCGCAGACCCGGTGCAGGATTGCGCACAGCATGTAGCAGTTTTCGTTGCAATAGTGGAAGCGCTCGCCCGGGGTAAAATCCCACGCGGAGCGCGAAAAATCCCGCACCCACTGCTTTTTGCGCTTGTCTGCCAGATAGTTGACGTTCTTCCCGCCGGCCATGCGCAGCAGGTGGCTGATCTCCAGCCTGTCCCAGTTTTCGTGGGGGAACTCCCGCAGCTCCGGCACCAGGTCGGCCACCTTGTCGTCCAGCTTGATTTTTCCCTCCGCCGCCGCGAAGCCCACCGCGATGGACGTGATGGACTTGCTCGTGGAGAACAGCGTGTGCGGTTCCTTCGGCCCGTAGGGCGCGCGGAAGTCCTCGTAGGCCACCAGCCCGCGCCGCGCCACCATGATAGAGTGCATCTCGTGCCCTTCGCCGATGATGTCCCGCATCATTTGCGCCAGCGTTTGCCGCGAAACCCCGGCCTCCTCCGGCGCCCCGGCCCGCGGGATGGCCAATTGCGCATTTTGGGAGTATGTTGTTTCCATAAAGCATTCCTCCTCTGTATTCTGACATAAATCTATTTTATCATAACAGTTCAAACTTTTCAATCCCGAATTTCGGGGTTTCCCCCTTTGTTAATCAAAAATTTATATTCTGTTAAGTGGAATTTAAAATAAGTTTGTTATACTTTTTTTGTCAAAATTTTAAAAAATGGAAAGCGTGACAATAATGAACAGCCTCACCGGTACCAACCCGCATATGAAGCAGTATGATCTGGCGGAGCGGGCCTTCGATTGCATTCACCGCACCGCGGATTCGTATCTGCTGGGCATGCACTTCGGCAAGCAGTGGAACGACACCGCGCTGAATTTCATGGGCGTGCGCACTACCTACCTGCAGCTGGAGGAAGAAATTGAAATGGCCGCCAGGTCCCTGTTCGCCTACGGCATCCGCCAGGGGGATTACGTCACCTTCGTCATGCCCAACCTGAAGGACACGGTGGTGTACATCTACGCCTGCTGGCGCATCGGGGCCGTCACCAACATGGTCGATCCGCGCACCAACAGCGAGGGCATTCTGGAGAGGGCGAACCGCACGGATTCGAAGCTGGTGATCACGGTAGTGAATGTCTGCGAGGATACGACCGACCCCATTTTGGACAAGTTGAAGGCGGAGCATGTGGTCGTGGTCAGCCCCCTGGATTCCCTGCCGCCCCTCCTGCAGCGGCTGGGCGCCCTGAAATACGGGAAGGAGTGGAAGCTGAAAGAATTTGCGGAAAAGCACGATATCGGCGGCAAGAGCAAATATATATGGAACCGCGATTTTCTCCGCAAATATACCTACCATGAGGATACCCGCGCCGATTTCGTCCCCCATATGCTCGCCGCCGTGGTCTATACCAGCGGCACCGCCTCCGACGGCGTCATCAAGGGGGCGGCGATGAGCCACGAGGCCATCAACGCCGTCGCCTGCGCCACCTATTATGCCGCCCGGCCGGAGGACCGCGTGCGGCAGGACACCTTCGGGGGCTTCATCCCCTTCTTCGCCGCCTACGGCCTCATGAACGGCCTGCATACCTGCTTATGCGGCGGGCAGGAAATCCTCCTGGTGCCCGTATTCGACCACAACAAGTTCGCCGACATGCTGCTGAAACTCAAACCCAACAGCTTCCTGGGCGTCCCCCGCTTCCACGAGCAGCTGGCCGACCATCCCAAGCTGCGGCGGAAGAACAATAAGCTGGCCTTCATCAAAAACCCCGTCGCGGGGGGCGACAGGATCTCCCCGGCCTCCATGGAGCGGGTCAACGCGGCCTATGCCCGCAGCGGGAGCAAGACCGGGCTGCGCGTGGGCTACGGCTCCACGGAGCTGGGCGGCTCCATCGCGGTCATGCCCTCCTACGACCCGGCTGGCAGCGATTTTTCCGCCTGGAGGGAGGAAGGCTGCGTGGGCTATCTGCTGCCCGTGTGCAAGGCCGTCGTGATCGACCCCGACACGGGCGGAATCCTGCCCTTCGGCACGGACGGCGAGCTGTGCGTCAGCTCTCTGGCCCAGATGGAATACTACTGGGGCAACCCGAAGGCTACGCAGGAGATCACCTTCATCGGCCCGGACGGCACGAAATACTACCGCATGGGCGACAAGGGCCACCTGGATGAAAGCGGCTGCTTCTACTTCGTGGACCGCTACAAGCGCTCCCTCATGCGCCCCGACGGCTTCACCGTGCACCCCGCCCCCATGGAAAACGTGATCTCGGGCCACGGGGCCGTGGAGCTGTGCGCCGTGGCGGGCCTGGCCCGCAGGGAGAACACCGCCGGCACCATCCCCACCGCCTTCGTGGTGCTGCGGGAGGGCTATGACGCCCCCGAAAAACAGCGCGAGGTTTTGCTGGAGATCGACAGGCTCTGCCTGCAGAAGCTGCCCACGTATTACCGCCCCCTGGCCTACCGCGCGGTGAAGGAGCTGCCCTACACCCTCATGGGCAAAATCGATTTCCGCGAGCTGGAGAAGGAGGCTTTCGACCCCGCCAACTTCCTGCTCGCGGACTACGAGTTCTTCCCGGATTTGGCGCCCTAAAATAAGATAGCGAAATACCCGGGGCACGACTAAGAGGTGTCCCGGGTTTGTTGTTTGGGAGGAGCGGTTCGCTTCCTCTTCGGCTGGCTCTGGATGAACTGACCGGATTGAAAATGCAGCAAAGCTGGGGCTTGCGCCTTAACAAAGACTTTCGATTTGTGGCTGTTGCTCCTGCCTATACCCCTAATTCCCCTCCGTGGAGGGGTGCCTCCGTAGAGGCGGGGTGGTTTTCGCGGAGCGATAGCTCGCTATGCAACGTCACCCCTCCGCTATGCGCACCACTTCCCCCGCGTCTTCGGCCCTGGCCCGGCAGCTGATGTACAGCCCCTTAGGGGACACATGGCGCAGCAGCGTCTCCAGCTCGTCCGGGCGCACGCCCAGCAGCACCAGGCCCTTGCCCGCCGCCTGGATCTCCTCGTACAGCCCGAACCAGCGCGGGTGGCCCACGTCCTCGCTGCCGGAGCCCGGCGTCCACTGGATGGCGTTCAGCCGCGGCAGCGACAGCAGGTGCCTCACATGGGGCAGCTCCCCCGGCCCGTCCAGATGGTAGACGCTCCTGCCTATCTGCTCCGTATAATACCGCAGGTCCGGCAGGATGAACTCCCCGAACATCTCCGGCGAGATCATGGCCGAAAAGTCGCACTGCAGGGGGTACCAGGGCCTGTCCGACCAGATGGGCATCCAGGCGGTCACGCCCCCCTGGCGTGCGGCGGAGCGCTTCGCGTATTGCAGGAAATAGCCCATCCATACCGGCCGCAGGCGCTGCGCGTAGGCCAGGACCTCCTCCGGGTGCTCGTACAGATCCAGCAGCAGGGCCTGCGTGCCCCGCAGCGCGGCCAGGATGTCATAGGTGCCGCCGATGTCGGTGAGCGAGGTGTAAAACCGGCCCCTGCCCGCCTCTATGAGCTTTTCCGTGAGGGCGTCCGCCAGCCGGTACATCGGAGACTCCCGGTATAGTACCGGCGCGGGCGCGCTTTCCCAGCCGGCGATCACGGGCTCGTTCTCGAACCAGACGGTGCCCTCCGCCCACCGGTATGTGCCGCCGATCATGGCCGCCAGGCAGCCCGGGCCGAAGTT
>Ga0123353_10007335_pt1 | contig 14874 bp, 3 predicted proteins | sample TergutLab28metaG_3_FD_92763 | JGI IMG/M metagenome (GOLD analysis project Ga0123353, IMG submission 92763) | Labiotermes labralis P3 segment gut microbial communities from Petit-Saut dam, French Guiana - Lab288 P3 | ecosystem: Host-associated > Arthropoda: Insects > Digestive system > Gut ... | reverse complement strand
TTCATTGCTTGGGTATAATCGTCTGCATAAAAAATCACTGTTCCATCAATATTTCGTGCTGCTCTACCTGCTGTTTGGCTCAAAGATCTTGTAGAACGTAGAAAACCTGCTTTATCAGCGTCAAGTATTGCTACAAGTGAGACTTCGGGTAAATCTAGACCTTCGCGTAGAAGATTAATACCTACTATAACATCAATTTTGCCAAGCCTAAGTTCTCGAATAATTTTGGTTCGCTCTAATGTATCTACTTCACTGTGTAGGTATTTAACCTTTATACCTGCATTATGTAAATACTTTGCTAAATCTTCCGCCATTTTTTTTGTAAGGGTTGTAATTAAGATTCGTTGCTTCTTTTTTACTCGATTATTTATTTCAGCCATTACATCATCTACTTGTGTTGATATAGGTCGTACGTCTATAAAAGGGTCAATAAGACCTGTTGGTCTAATAACTTGTTCTACAAAGCTCCCTTTAGTTTTTTCCAATTCATACTCACCTGGAGTTGCTGATACAAAAATTACTTGATGGCACTTTTCTTCGAACTCATTAAACTTTAATGGTCTATTGTCATAAGCGGAAGGTAGTCGGAATCCGTATTCAACTAAATTCTTCTTTCTCGTAAAATCGCCACCATACATAGCACGAATTTGCGGAACACTAGCATGAGATTCATCGATAATAAGTAAAAAATCTTTAGGGAAGTAATCGAAAAGGCAGTATGGCGGGTCGCCGATTTTTGAACCAGTGAGATGACGACTATAGTTCTCAATACCAGGACAATAACCGATTTCTTTTAGCATTTCTATGTCGAATCTAGTTCTTTGTTCTATTCTTTGAGCTTCTATAAGTTTGTTCGTATCAAAAAAATATCTAATTCGTTCATTCATTTCAGATTCTATTGAATGCATAGCATTAAGTTTCCGTTCTGGTGACATCACGAAATGGTTTGCAGGGTAAATAGGATATAAATCTACTTCTTCTAATATATGACCATTTATTGGGTTTATTCGTAGGATCCTTTCTATCTCATCACCAAAAAATTCAACTTTCACAGAGTTTTCTAAATATGCGGGATATATATCAACTACGTCGCCACGGACACGAAAAAAACCTCTTTCGAAAGCTACATCATTACGTCCATAATGAGCTGTAATCAGTTTAGTCATTAGTTCATCTCGTTCTATTTGTTGACCTTTTTTAAGATACAATGTAGTATCGCGATATTCATCGGGTATACCTAAACCATAAATGCATGAAATGCTAGCAACAACGACTATATCTGTTCTTTCACTTAGAGACATAGTGGTACGTAATCTCAATTTATCTATCTGTTTATTTATACTAAAATCTTTATCTATATAGATATCTTTTCCTGGTATATACGCTTCGGGTTGAAAATAGTCATAATAACTTATAAAATATTCTACAGCATTATCTGGAAACAATTGTTTAATTTCACCATATAGCTGTGCAGCGAGTGTCTTATTGTGTGACATAATTAAAGTAGGTTTGTTTATATTAGCTATCACATTGGCTATTGTAAAAGTCTTTCCTGAACCAGTTACACCGAGTAATATTTGAAATTTATCACCTTTTCGTATATTTTCAGTGAGTTCATTTATCGCCTCAGGTTGGTCACCGGTTGGCAAGTATTTTGATACTAATTTGAATCTATTCATATCAACATCCATTTTTTTTTAGAAAATGACTTTTTTGAAATTAAATTGTGTTTAATCATTGAGTCACTTGATAGCGGGAAAGAAGCTATATGGGGATTTTTTAATAGGATCCCATAATCAATTTTAATCTTTGTTTTAAAATTTTATTTAATCATAGTCATTTTTTTAATTGCTTGATAATCATCAGTTCGCATATGATAGAAATATACACCATTGCTTACCATATTACCATTATCATCTCTTCCATTCCAAATAGATCTATGATATCCATTTTCCAAATGCTTATTTTGTATCCTTTTAACTTTTTGTCCTTTTACATTATAAATATCTATTACTACTATTCCGCTCTTATTTATCGTGTAGTCGATGTATGTAATGGGATTAAAAGGATTTGGGTAATTTCCTAAAAGCTCATTTTTATATGATACGATAATATCATTATCAGACTGAACATTTGGTGTTGCACTCACAGCATTTGATGGATCAGATTCACCGGTAGGATTTGTATATATAGCAGTTATATAAAAAGTGTAGGTTACACCATTAGTCAAGCCGGCGAAAGTGTACTCTGTAATTTGTGGTGACATCAACTGGACATGTGATACACCGTCTCTAAATACTTTATATCCAGTGATAGTTCCGTAATTTTGGGTGTTTGGTATGTTCCAATTTAAAATAACCATGCGGTTGTCTACCTCAGCTACAAGATTTATTGGAGGCGAATATAGTGGGATAAAGATCGATGATTCTTCGGGTATTGAAACTCCTACGGGATTAGTGTAAATCGCAATAACTCTATAAGTATATAAATAATCGGGAACTACATCATAATCTAAAAAAATCGTATCTAAAATAGTATCAAACTCAATATCATTTCTGATTATCTTATATCCTGTTACAGTTCCAAAGGTTTGTGTAATAGGTGCATTCCAAGTGAGTGAGATAATTTGTGTAATATATTCTATATCAATAACTTCTGATATTAAGTTTGATATAGGATTAAAAATATAAGTGATAACAGTTGATTCTATAGGGATAGATTCTCCAATAGGATTAGAATAAACTGCAACTACACCATATACATATTGTGTGTCGGTAGTTACGTTATCATCGGTAAAACTTGTTGTATTAATAGTTAGAATTTCTTGACTATTACGTAAAATTTTATATGCACTTACTGTACCAAAATTTTGTTGAGTAGGAATATTCCACGAAAGAGCCACTTCATTACCACCTATGTAAGTAGCAACAAAGTCTGTAGGTTTGTTGAAAATATAAATTATAGCTGTAGTTTGTATGGTAGTTGACTCTCCGATCGGGTCATCGTATAAAGCAGAAACTTTGTATAAGTATTCAGTGTCTGTGTCTGCTGTAGTATCAATATAATTAAACTCATTTACTATAGCTAGATCAACATTATCACGTTGGATTCGATAATTTACTACATTACCGAAGTTTTGAGAGATTGGAGGTGTCCAAGATAAAGATATAGCACTCACTTCTGGGTCGAGAGGAGAAAAAATAATTTCAAAATTTAATGAACTAGGTGCTGTGTATATATGCAAAATTTCTGTCACTTCAATAGGCTCTGATTCTCCATTTGGATTAGTAAAAACAGCTGATACCTCATAAGTAAGCATTGTGTCGAAAGGTGCTGTATTATCAACAAAATTTGTGTTTTCAATCGTCCCTATTTGAACACTATTTCTTAGGATTCGATAAAACGATAGTGTGCCAAAACCATCTGTGATAGGTGCTACCCATGATAAGTATACAACATTATCAATGACATTTGATTGTAAATTGGAAATTTGACTAGGTAGGGGAGTTGAATAATTAACATAACTTGGTTGAGATAATCCTATAGGATTTATAAAAGAGGCGACTACCGAGTATTCATATGTAGTATTGAATTCGATATCATAATCAATTGAGTTTAATGAATTAGTTGTATTTAAATGAACACCATTTTTATTTATTATATAATTTGAAACAGTCCCTAAACCTTGACTTGGTTCTGACCAAGTGATTAAAACGCTTGATCCAACTAGATTTGCTTCTAAATTATTTATGGTGTTTGGTCCATGTGTCGTGTATTCAATAAAAACAGGCGTTGAGGTTCCTATTGGATTAGAATATGACACAAACACACTATATTCATAATTAGTGACAAAATCGATGTCATTATCATAATATATAAGTGAAGTAGTACTACCTATATTCAATCCATTTTTTTGGACAATATAATTAGAAATTGTACCAAAGCCATTCGTGATTGGTGGTGACCATGTTAATACTACATTTGCTCCTACCATAATTGCTTGTAAATTAGATATTTGACTTGGGTTAGGAGTTGTATATTCGGTTGTAGCAGGGGTTGATATACCTGAAGGGTTGTTGAAAACAGCAACTATGCTATAGTTATAAATAGTATTAAAATCTATATTTGTATCTGTATAGTTTGACGATGTTTGTATTGGCAATGTTGTTCCATTTTTAGTAATCCTATAACCCGTAAGAGAACCAAATCCTGATGACGAAGGGGGAATCCATGATAATATTATATTACCATTATTAAAGTTCGCTTGTAGATTTGTTATTGGATTTATAGAAGGTATAATAATTGGTGTTGTTGAAACAAGAGCTGATGCTCCGTCTGGGTCTATATAAATAGTTTCTATTGCGTAAACATATTCTGATCCATATTGGATTGTGTTATCTGAGAATGTGTTTATTGATCCATTAATTGTTTCTAATAATGTACCGTTTCGATGTATATTATAGCTGTTTCGTGTACCTAAATTTTGGCTGAGTGGAGATTGCCATTGTAATAATATATTACTTGCAGTAGTACTTGCAACAAGATTTCTGATGGGATTTGGTGTGGGTGTAGTTATTTGTGATGTGGCTAATTCAGATTCTCCTGCAGGATTAATATACTCAACAATTATCGAATAGTTGTATGTGTTATTAAAACTCACATTATAATCGAAATAATTTGTTGTTGGCGGGTACACAAAGAAATCAGAAAATGAGTTTTTATATATCCGATATCTATGGATGGTTCCCAAATTTTGGTTTGGTGCTGTCCAAGATAGTCTGATACTATTTCCATTTAATTCGGTATTAGGGTTCACAGAAGGTGCAATCGGGGTAGTAATAGAACGTACAATAGATTCAGATTCTCCAACTGGGTTATTATACATGACAACTATTGAATAATCATACATTGTGCTGTAATTAACTGACGTGTCAAGAATATTTGCATTTTGAGTAATATCAAAGAATGCCTCATTCCGTGTAATTCTATATCCTACAATGGTACCTATGCTTGGAATAGGTGGCATCCAATTAAGCAAAACTCCAGATTGGTTTATATTTACATTAAAATTGTTTAAAGGAGTGGCAATAGGTGTTGTAATTGATCTTGAGATGGGTTCAGAAACTCCATTCGGATTATTATAAATCACTACTATACTATATACATATGTAGTGTTATATGTGATTGAATGATCTAGGTAATTTGGGAGGGTAACCGAAACTAAATCATCATCATTTTTAAAAATTCTATAACCAACTATAGTGCCAAAACTTTGAGAAGGTGCAACCCATGATAAAGATATACCTGATAAATTTGTGTTAACATTTACATTTAAAGCAGATATCGGTGAAGCTAAAGGAGTAGTTAGTGAAGTAATTAGTTGGGAAGACTCACCTCCAGGGTTTGTATAGATTGCACTTATAGCATATTCATAAAAATCGTTAAATGTAATATTGATATCTGTGTAGCTAAAGCTTGTAGATGGAATTAAGGATAGGTCAACTCCATTACGACTCAATTTATAATTCGTCACTGTACCATAATTTTGAGATTCTGGAATGACCCAATTCAAGTTTATTACAGAGCCAATAATACTTGAAGTGAAATTCCTGACAGGTGAATATTTAGGAACTAATATAGTTGTGTTTATCAAGCTTGATTCTCCGCTGCTGTATAATGCGGACACAGAGTAGGAATGGATTAAATCTTTCAAAGGATTGTGGTCTATATATGTTAATTCAGTAGTTGTTGTTATATAAACTCCGTTTTTATATATATTATACCCAAGTAAAGCACGGTTTAAGTTTGTAAAATAAGCGAAATCTGCATTTTTATTCATTTCATTCTTACGGGATATATCAATGTCCATGAAAGATAATATAGATTGTCCATTTTCCCATGAAACAACTACATCATCATCTGACAGCATAGCTAATACATTTATTGGTGGCACTATATTATCTTCCGGTCTACCAACAATTGTATTTGAGGGTGAGGATTCTCCATTCATTTGCGAATTATCTGAAAATGAATAAACAGCAGTTACATAATATATGTAGTCAACGGCATTAGCTAAACCTGTATCGGTAAATGTTGTATCATTAACACCAAAAAAAATCGATACATTATCTCGATATATATTATAACTGCTTACCTCACCAAAATTTTGGTTGTTTGGTTTTAACCAAATTAATTTAACCTCGCTTTCCAATCCATTAACTGCCTGTAGAGACCTAGGGTGATTATAAATAGGGATATATACAGGTGTTGTAAATGTAAAATCTGAAACTCCTGTATCATAATTAGCTGATACGCTATAGACATAAGAAGTGTCTTTGGGAGGTGAAACATCGCGATAAAACAAATCTGTTGTATCTATTATCCAAATGTTATCACGGTACACATTGTAATTAATCCATGCTCGAGAACCAGGTGCTTCCCAAGAGATAATAATATCATTCATTATTATTTCTGTAGAGATATTTCTCACTGGTAACAAATTATCGGGAATAAAAATACTAATAATATTTGAAGAGACAGATTCGCCATTAGGGTTTGAATATACGGCTGTTACATAGTAATCATAACTAGCATCCCACTCTAAATCGTTGTCGATATATGTAAGAAGATTTGTGGTACTAATAAAAATATTGTTTCTATATATACAATAATTTGATAAAGTACCTGAGCTACCTGCTTGAGGAATTGTCCATGATAGAGTGATAGTATTTTCATTTCTATTTGAACTTAGACTGACTGGAGGATATGAAAAAGGAACATCTGGTAAATCTTGTAAATATGCATAGCCAAAATTTTTATTGTAATCATGCTCCCAAATAGTAGTTAAGCTCCAACCTATATCGATGTAAGTATATTGCTGTTTCATTTGTTGAGTAGTTTTTCCAAAAGTATTCGTATTTATTGCAGTACCTGACCCTATACTTTGGTTTATTCTAGTAACGTCTGTGTCCCATAAACAATTTGTAATTTGAGGATTCGACCCACCTACACCAGCTATTGCTCCTACACCGCTGTTAATACTTGTGCTTTCGTTCGTTATAATAGAAATTGCCGCATAGCAGGTATTAATATTTACAGGAGAAACAACATATCCTGCAATACCTCCAATTTGGATAGTGTTGGAAATAGCACTAGAATTAGTTATCTTTCCCATAGTATAACAATTAATTATCGATGTATTTGAATACCTAACATAACCCACTATACCACCAGTACAAGAAACTGTGCCTCCATTACTAAAAATTTCTCCGTGTATATAGGAATTAGATATAGAAGTATATTGTACATATCCTCCAATTCCTCCAGTATAGTTTGGTCCAGTGCCAGTGCTATTTACTGTTCCGTTAAAATAACTTTTTGAGATTGAAGAGTTTGCTATCGCTGTACCGGAAGAATAACCAACAATGCCAGCTGTATATAAATTCATTGTTGAAAGTGAAGAGCCTGTTATTATACAAGATGAAGATGATTCTTCTATAGTAGATAGATATAAATAACCTGTTATTCCTCCAGAATAAGAACCATTTCCACTATTTGTTATTACTCCTGAAGTATTACATAATCGTATAGTTGAAGCGTTTACATATCCTGCTATGCCACCTATATAGGGATTCTGGCCTGAGATATTATTAATAATTGACCCTGAAAAAGAACAATTTTCTATCATTGTATTACCTACAATTTCTCCAGCGAATCCACCAACATATGTTGATGATGTATTTGTTATAGTGTAATCACCGTTAACTATATTTAAATCTTTGATTATAGAATTGCTAAGATTGCTAAATAATCCGTTAAAGCGGATATTATTCTGTTGGTTTATCCTTAAATTTTCTAGTTGATAATTTTGGCCATCGTATACGCCTATAAACCATAATCTGTTCCCTGTTGTAGATGCTGTAATACTTGCATCATGGCCGATTGGACGAAAACCAGCACCATTGTTCCAATAGGCAGATTGTGTTGCATCAATATTTGTCGTCTGTTTGAAATGTACTTGTGTGACATTATCTATCCACCATTCAGGAGAAGATTCAGACATCCATCTAAGATTTGCAAGTGAGTTAATTATGTATGGGTTTATTGAAGATCCTACATTCGGTGTTCCCCAATTCGATGGCCTAGTCGGGTGTGTTATAGTGCCTGCTGTTGGGTATATTTCAAAATTAACATTTGTAACACCTTCTAATAATCCACTTCCTATTGAAGGATAAGTATTTGGATTAGGTGAAATTGTTGAATGTCCCCAAAAAATAGTCCTATTCTGTCCGGTCATTCTAGTAAACTGAAATCCATTATCACTACCAAATGCAGAAACCTCATCTTTTAACACCATAACTGCTAAATTACCACTACCACTAGCATAATTAAAAGGTGTATCAAATACAATGTTTACATCATAATTTCCTGTTGAGTTAGTACGCAACTCTCCATTATAAACTTGCGTAAATTGACTAAAAGGTATCCAGCTTTGGGGGGTAGTCCCATTGAATTGAAGCATATTAGTTGTTCCTAGATATATACTAATTATATTATCAGGAAACGGTAGTATGGCACCGGAATTAAATTTTACTCTCATTTGGTATACCATTCCAGGAGCTACTTCGCTAGCTAAATATATAGTCTGTGACATACTCTTCGGAAAACCAAAACTAACGAAGCTTGTACTATCGTATTCAGTACTGCTGATGTCGCCAACATAATGATTAATTGTTCCAGGAACAATAGAAACAGTTCTTGATATTTGTGATTCAACATTTGGGTTTGTATATACCGCAGTGATGTAATAATAATACAAAGAACCATTTACTAAACCCCAATTTTCTGCTGCATTACTTACTATTGAAATATTTGATGTAATTTCTACAAAACCTGTTGTCGGGAATTCACTTCGATATACTTTATAATTAACAATGTTAACACCTGGATATCCTACAATAGGAGGATCCCAAGATAAATTAACCCGACTATCACCTCGTGTTGCTTGAAGATTCGTAGGAGGATATAATATTACCCCTATACCTAAAAGAGGAACGTTGGTTGGGGACCCTATAGCGTCATGATTTATAATAATATTTGCAGAATAACTACCGGTTGTCGTAGGAGTGAAAGTAACAGTAAAAACCTCGTTTGCTCCACTATTTATTACCCAAGGCAAATTTGAAGGTATAATGTTTAATCTTTCAGAAAAAAAATTATCGCTATTTATTCCCGAAAAATTTATACTATTAATTGTTAAATCACCAGATCCTGTATTTGTGATTGTAAAAATTTGTGTTGAATTATTGTTTACTTCAACGTTATTAAAATTATATGATGTATGGGAAATATTAAAAATCGGTAGTACTCCCGTTCCGAGTAATGATATAGTAGTAGGTGAGTCGGTGGAATTGTGGGTGATAATAACACTATTTGATTTAAGGCCTGTTGATGTAGGAGTGAATACAATTTCTAATGTTTCTATATTGCCAGGAGATATAGATAACGGAAGACTATTTGTCGTTGTTACTATGAACTCTGTTTGATTTATACCAGAATTAGTAATACCACTAATAATAAGTGGAGTATCACCAACATTTTTTATTACGAATACTTCGCTTTGCGACGTAGATCCAACTCTTATTGATTGAAAATTATGAGATATTTTATCTATCTCAAATACACTTTGTGCGATACATAAACTCATAAAATAAAATAAAATTATAAAACAGATAATTATCTTTTTCATTTAGCACCTCTTTTTTTAGCCTAAATTTTCATAACAACATACAATGCATACTGTAATGTTATTATTTTATATAGTTATTTTTTAGGGAAGTCATTTTTTTATAACTATATTTCTTGTCAAGAATTTATTCAAATGACAAGTGTTCTGTGATGAAAAACCATTAAGAAATAGATATAATTGGTGAAATTTACGATCTTGTAAATTGGTTTAAAGAATATATATTATAAACATATTTTAACACCAGAAATATATTCTAATGAAATATTTTTCAATAATCTTGTAATATGTAAGAATTGATAGATAGGGCAAGATAGTCTATAATCTTTTTATTTATTATTATAAAACATCAAAAATTTAAAAAATTTTTCTATTCTTTTAAGAATCCGTATTTATATATCTTTGGCTCAATCTGTTTTGCTAAGTATTTCAACTCATATTTAAGAATTCTGAGTAGGTCATTATACCTCTCATCTTCGCTTGTGCTTTTCATTCGACTCTTTTCATCCCGCCCCTGAAAATACTCCCGAATATCATAAAATGATGCATTCACATTGTAGGGACGATCTCCGTATCGTCTGTTTCCGATTTCAACATGCGAATGATAATACTTCCACAACTCACGACCAGCATCGAACACAGCTAATGCTTGGGATGAAAAGGTTAGAGGACTGGATTGCTTTGTCGCAAGCTCCTCGTAATGACATCCATCATCTTTGTCATTACCAACATGCGAAGCAATACACTCCGATAATATCACTTGGCGATTGGAAATTGCACCTACGGGGTTTTTACCTTTGATAAAATCAGTCATAAAATGACTCGCAAACATCCCGCGTGGATTGACTTCTTTCTCTATGAACGGAATCCAATGATTGACCCCATGCTTACTGGAAATATTATTGCTATTATGAAAAAGGGTGTAAGTCAAACAATTCGTTTGAAATTCATTGTCGGTTTGCCATCCGTCATTGGGGTATAAGAACTGATCACGGTCGTTGAGCCATGTTGCAGGGATTACTTTGCGAACAGCTAAATAAACAGACATTTCTATCAAATTATTTTTTGTAATTGTCTGTATTCTTGATTCTTTAACATCACTATCTTTTGGTTTGCTCGTAAAAAAGACACTTGAGTTTGCTTGAAAATCTGGACCAACAAACCTTATATACCCAATAATATCCCTCTTGTCATAATATTTCCTTAACCAATCATTTATTACATTTCCTTTATTTACAGAGAAAAACTTTTTAATTCCACTTTTGAAAGATTGTGTATTCTGAAAAATATCACATTCTATTGATGATATCAGCTCCTTTTGAGATAAATCCCATATCATAAAACCAATTGGGAATTGCCCCTTCACATTATCAAATGTGTTCGCGTGACATACAAATCCTTTAAGGAACATTGCTCTAAAATAGTCTCTAAATTTTGAAAAATTAGATGCGACAACATACTTTAATGTGCTAAAGGAGGCTAAATTACAGTTCGGTATATCTTTATAAATACGAGCGAAAAACTGAGAAAAAAGCTCATTTACAGCAAAACTAATAATATTCTTAAAATCAGAATAAGTTTTCGTAGCACTCACTCCATCCTTGCTTTTTCCATACTGGGCAGCCTCCGCATATGGCGGATTTATATAAACAATAAGTTTTTCGGGGCATTCTTTAATTATTCTTTGTAGGTCGGTTGGTAATTTATCGAAGTCATCGTTTAAAAAGTCAAATTGAAAGACATAATCTTTTAATAAATTAGCCCCTTTTTCAATGCGTTCATGCATTACAGAGACATCGGCTTTATCGAGTGTGGAAGCGAAAATTCGATATTTTTCGGTCAACCCAACCAGCAAGTTTCCTGTTCCTGCGGCACAATCCCAAACATAGTATTCTTCTTGCCAGTTTTCCCCAAAGACATCTGCAATGTATTTTTGAGAGAGTTCAACCCAAATTTGTGGGGTGTAAAAGGAGCCTTTTCTCTCGCGAATATCTTGTGGGACAAGTAAGTCTCTACGGTCCAGAATAAAGTCTCGATATTCTTCTCGTGGAGGTCTTTCATAACGATTCCAAAAGAGGGTGTGAGCTCTTTGATTATCCTTAAAATAAACCTCCGAAAAGGTGACACGACCATCAATTCTCACCTCTTTATCGAATTTATACATAGTCTCTTTAAGCAAGACAAAAAGCTTATCACCAAGCGTTTTATTGTTTTCGGACATTAAATCGGCAAGATAAAAATCAGCATCTAAATAGCCTTGATTTTTAGCTTCGTCCCAAGTAAAATTTAATTGAATACTAGGCTTTACTTCTGTCAACCATTTATTATAGACATTAATAAAATTGTTTTTATTTATTTGGATTTTTGTTGTTTCGGTTTTCCCTGTAACAAAATTTTCTTTAATGAATTGACGGAGTTCGAGTTCGTCGGTTTTGAAGTGGAAGATGTATAGTTTGCCATTGTCATTGCGAGCTTGCGGGGCAATCCATTTAGAGTCCCCATCCCTGTCATTGCGAGGAACGAAGCAATCTATTTCATTATCATTTTTCTGGATTGCTTCGTCGCTTCGCTCCTCGCAATGACAAAGGGGGTGCTCCTCGCAATGACAAAGGGGGTGCTCCTCGCAATGACAAAGGGGGTGCTCCTCGCAATGACAGAGGGGGTGTGACTCATAATTAAAATTCGATTGGCTGTTGCATGCAACGGTCCTACAATTCAAAAGGGATTCGAGTTTATTTCTGATAATATTAAATTCTTTTGTTGCGGTATTCGAAGAGGTTACATTCCAGTTAAAATCATTTATATAAAAAATCTCTTGTATCTTATAATACGGTACAAAAGCAATTTTCAAATTGTCAAAACAACCGAGATAAGGTGGTGGTAAAATAGTATCAAAAGTCCTTGCTTTTCCCATGGTTAAAATAAGTTGTGCCATCATTTCGATTATATCTCGTGGTATTGCTTTTGCTTCAGCCCAAAGATAGTATTCATCCGTGCAATTCCCCTTCAATTTTGAAGGGGTGGACGCGTTAGCGGACGGGGTAGTTAAAACTCTATTTGCTCTTTTTTTCACTGCAAAATCAATATTATTTAAAATAGAATCGCAATCAAAAGCTCCAAAAAAGTCCGTTGCAACCTTGTTTTTCAGTTCTTCTTCTCTAATGTTTTTATATTCATTTACTATCTTGTCAATCATCTTATTTTCGTACAGTTATCAGAGGTACTATCATTTCATCGGGTGAGAGTCCTCCGTGAAAACCTATCAATTGTTTATGTTGTTCTCTATATACATGGTCGGTTAATACATAGTGATCTTTCATAATCAATATTTCATCACCGATTCTACTATATAGTTTTGGATTAATATCAAATAATCCAAAAAAATTGTCATCAATCATGTCCTCGATTGAATACATATCGCAATAGGGCGATAATTTTTTTCTTACTAACTCTCTAAATTTTTGTAATTTATTTGCACGGACATAACAATATGCGACTCTAGGATCTCCACATAAGGGTAGAATCAAGCAGTCTTTTATCTCTTGATAATCATTTAGATTGATAATTTCATGAGGTTTAGTGTCTATTAATCCGTGATCTGCTGTGACTATATATAAAATATCAGACTTTTTATTTTCATCTACTATTTTATTGAAAACTTTGTCTATTGTAAAAAAAACATTTCTTGCATCTTGAGAATTTATACCGTTCATATGAGCAATTTCATCAAAATGGGGAACATACACATAAATCATTTCTGTGTCTTTTGTTAACTCTTCTTTTAGTAAATTAAAACATTGATTAATGTCTTTATAACCTTTTTTTGGTTTATCACCATAACAAAATTTTGAAAACGCTGAATTTATAGTTTCTATCGGTGTGATTAACATCATTGTATTATTTATTTTTTGAAAAATTGTTTGGAAATCGTAAATGTCGTTTATATTTACTTGCAGTTCTGAGAGAGAATAATTAGTAAAACGAGCCGTAAATGGAAGCGATAAACCTGCGGTTGCTAGCTCTTTAAAATACATATACCAACCAGTTAATCCGTGTTGTTGTGGTGCTGTTCCTGTCATGAGTGAAGTGAGTGCAGCCGAAGTAGTAGAAGGAAACACAGATGTTAAAGATTTTTTATAGTTACTATATAAAAAAGAACCTTTTGCGTGTTTCTCTAAAAAACTGAATCCCATTCCATCAATTACGATAAATACCATTTGCTTATGACCTTGCAAATCCTGAATATCTATTGGTTCATAATTATATTTTATACCATAATATTTTAAAATAGTGCTAACTAAGTTTACTATGCTACCTGAACTATAATTTGGTTTAATCACTCTAACCCTCTATTCTCAAATTTTTAAATTTTTGTTGTTTTTATCTTTATGAAGCATGATTTTGACTCATATAATTATTTTTAATATATCATCATTACTAATATTTATAAAAACATCATCAGCAGGGTATTTGTTTAGTATTTTTTTTATATGTTCTATTTCATGGGGACAGTTTTTGAATATTTTTTCATAGTCGTTTACATTGTTCTTAGAAAAAAAATCACCAAAAAAGCTAATTTCTTCTATCACACTTTTTTTTACAACCATTGAAACTTGAAGTGTGCCTCCTTTTGTTCTAATTTCTTTGACATAATTATAAGCTGGTGATTTTCCGTAATTCCAATCCCATGTGTTATATTTTTCATTTACCAACTTTTCTATACAATTTAAATCAAATACCGTAAAATCAAATTGTTTTGCTACTGGATATTTCGTGAACATATAGCCTAGTATAATTTTTATAAAATCATCTATCGATAATGGAAATTTAAGGTAATCTGAAATATTTGTTATTCTACTCTGGATAGATTTCACTGCTTTATCCTGAAATTTTTTTTGGTTAACATTCAACGCTGATGATATTGCTGTAAGGTCGGAAGAAAACAAAATTGTTCCATGTTGTAATAAACTTTTTTCAGTAAGATATTTAGCATTACCAGAAAATTTTTTTCCATCAATGGTAAGATCATTTCTACCTTCTAAAACTGCATTTATCTCTAGCTTTTGTAATACTTCAAGAATAATATTTGTATATTGACTAAAATCATCATCTATCAATCTAACGTTTCT
>Ga0123353_10007332_pt1 | contig 14876 bp, 11 predicted proteins | sample TergutLab28metaG_3_FD_92763 | JGI IMG/M metagenome (GOLD analysis project Ga0123353, IMG submission 92763) | Labiotermes labralis P3 segment gut microbial communities from Petit-Saut dam, French Guiana - Lab288 P3 | ecosystem: Host-associated > Arthropoda: Insects > Digestive system > Gut ... | reverse complement strand
GTTGGACGTATTTACTGTGCATTTAGCGGAAGATTTTATAGCTAATGTGTAATGTGTGTTGGAATGATATACAGTGCATGTAGCTGAGGAATATACAGTAAAAGTGTAATGTGTGTTGGACTGGTTTACAATGCACATAGCTGAATTATACACAGCTACATTGTAATGTGTTTTGGACTGATATACTGTGAATATAAGTGAGGTTTGTAAAGCTAAAATATAATATATTTTGGAGTGATATACTCTGCACATAGTAGAGTTTTTAGAGCTGCATTTTAACATTTGTTCGACTGAAGTTCTGTGCAATTAGCTGAGGCTTATACAGCGATATTTTAATGTTTGTTGGACTGATTTACTGTGAAATTAGCTGCGGTTTGTAGAGCTAACGTGTAAAGTGTGTTGGGTGGATATTCTCTGAATGTAGCTGAGGTATATAGAGACAGAGTGTAATGTTTGTTGGATTGATATAATGTATATGTAACTGAGGTTTGTAGAGCTATACTCTAACGCGTGTTGGACTGATGTACTATGAATTTAGCTGAGGTTGTAGGGCTAGAATATAAATTGTGTTGGACCGATTCACTGGGAATATAGCTGAGGATTATACAGCTAAAATGTAATGTGTGTTGGATTGATATACTTTAAATTTGGCTGAGATTTTTAGAGCTACAGTTGTTTATGTGTTGGACCGATACACTGTGGATATAGCCGAGGTATATACAGCTACAGTGTAATGTGTGTTGGACTGAAATATTGTGAATGTAGATGAGGGTTTTACAGCTAAAGTTTAATTTGTGTTGGACAGAAATACTGTAACACTTTTGAGGTATATACAGCTAAAATGTAATGTGTGTTTGGCTTATATTCCGCGTATGTAGCTGAGGTTTATAGAGCTACAGTTTAATGTGTGTTGGACTGATATAATATGGATTTAGCTGAGAAGTTTAGACCTAATGTGTAATATATGGTGGACTGATACTGTGCATGCACCTGAGGATTTTACAGTTACGGTCTAATGTGTGTTGGACTGAAATTTTGTGCATGCAGCTGAGTTTTATACAGCTACAGTGAAATGTGTGTTGGACTGCATGTGGCTAAATTTTGTAAAGGAAAAAGAAAATTTGTGTTGGACTGATATACTCTACATTTAGCTGAGGTTTATACAGATACTCTATAGTTTGTTTTAGACTGATATAGTGTGAATGTACCTGAGGATTATACAGCTAGGGTGTAATTTTTATTTGAATATTATAATCTGCTTTTAGCTGAGGTTTATTCAGGCAGGTTATAATGTGTGGTGGTCTGATATACTGTGCATGTAGCTGAGGTTTATACAGTTATATTTTAATTTTTGTTGGACTGATATACTCTGATTTTAGCTGAGGTTTTTACATCTACATTTTATTTTGCGTTGGTCTGATATACTGTGCACGCAGCTGAGGTATTTACAGCTAGAATATATTGTGTGTTGGACGGATATTCTCTGTATGTAGCTGAGGTTTATACAGCTACTGTGTAATGTGTGTTGGACTGATATAACATATATATAGTTGACGTTTGTAGAGCTAGAATGTAAGGAGTGTTTTATTGATATATAATTCATGTAATTTATTACAGCTACTGTTAAATGCGTTTTGAACTGATATACTGTACATTTAGCTGGGATATATACACAAAGAATATAATGCGTGTTTTACTGTTATACTGTGTAGGTAGCTGAGGTTTTTAGATCTATTTTGTGATGCCTCTAGGGCTGATATACTGTGAAATTTCTGAGGTTTATACAGCTGCCGTGAAATGTGTGTTGGTCTGAATAAATGTCTATATCGCTGAGATTTGTAGATCTAGAATGTAATGTGTGCTGGACTAAATTCCTGTGCATATACCTGAGGTTTGTAGAGCTAGTGTTTAGTTTGTGTTGGACAGATAAACTGTGTATGTAGCTGAGGTTTTTAGATCTACAATGTTATGCTTGTTGTTCTGAATTTTTTTTGAATGTTGCTGAGGTTTCCAGAGCTGGGTTGTAATGAGTGTTGGACTGATAAACTTTGAATGTAGCTGAGGTATTTCAGCCACAGTTCAATGTGTGTTGGACTGATATACTGTGTATGTAACTCAGGTTGTAGAGCTAGATTGTAAAGCGCAATGGATAATATACTGTGCTTGTAGCTGAGGTTCATACATCTACAGTTAATATGTTTTGGTCAGATATAATGCGTATACAACTGAGTTTTCTAGAGTTACATTATAATGTGTTTTGGACTGATATACCGCGTATGTAGCTCAGGTTCATACAGCTACAATGTAAAGTGTGTTGGAATGGTATGCTCTAAATATAGCTCAGGTTCATAGAGCTAGATTTTAATATGTTTGAACTGATAAACTGTGCATGTAGCTTAGTTTTATACATTTGCAGTTTAAAGTGTGTTGGACTGATATAATGTGCATTTAGCTGAGGTTTATAGAGCTACAGTGTTATGTGTGTTGGACTGATATACTGTGAATAAAGCTGAGGTTTGTAGAGCTATAATTTAAAATATGTTGGACATATATCCTGTGCATGTGGCTAAGTTTCATAACGCAACAGTGTAATATCCTTGCAATGATATTCTATGCATGTAGCTGAAGTTTATACAGTTAAAACATAATGCGTGTTAGACTGATAATCTCTGCATATAGCTGAGGTATGTACAGCTACGATGAAATGTGTTTTGCTCTGATGTATTTTGCATATAGCTGAGTTATATAAAGCTGGAATGTAATGAATATTGGACTGATATACTGCACATATAACGGAGGTTTATACAGCTACAGTGCAATATGTTTTGGCCTGATATATTCTGTAGATAGATGTGGTTTTAGAACTAATGAGTAATGTGATTTAGACAGATATACTGTGAATATTTCTGAGTTATATACAGCTACACTCAAATGTGTGTTGGACTGTGCACGTAGCTAATAGTTTTAGAGCTCCAGTGTAATACATGTGGAAATATATACCTTGCATATAACTGATGTTTGCAGAGTTAGAGTTTTATATGTATTGGAATGAAATACTCTGCATATAATTAAAGTTTTTAGAGCTACATTTTAGTGTGTGTTGGGCTGATACCCTGTGCACGTGGCTGAAGTTTGTACAGCTAAAATATAATTATTGTTGGATTGATTTATTCTGCATTTGGTTGAGGTTTTTACAGCTACAGTGCAATTAATGATGGTCTGATATACTGTGTGTGTAGCTGACGTTTGTACAGCTACAGTGGAATGTGTATTGGACTGATAATCTGTTAATATAGCTGAGATTTATAGAGTTAGATCGTAATGTATGCTGGACTGATATACTCTGAATGCATCTATGGTTTGTACAGCTGCAGTACAATGTGAGATGGACTGATACACAGTGCATTTAGTGGAACTACAGTGTGATGTGTGTTGGACTTATTTACAGTGCATGTAGCTAAGGTATATAGAGCTAGAGTGTAATGTGTGTTAGACTGACGTACTGTGCATGTAGCTGAGGTATATAGAGCTACAGTGTAATGTGTATTAGACTGATGTACTGTGCATATAGCTGACGTTTTTACAGCTACAGAGTAATGTGTGTTAGACTGATGTACTGTGCATGTAGCTGAGGTATATAGAGCTACAATGTAATGTGTGTTAGACTGATGTACTGTGCATGTAGCTGAAGTTTTTACAGCTACGTGTAATACGTAACTTCTGTTGGAATTATATATTGTGAATGTAGCAGATATGTACAGATACAATATGTGGTGTGTTCGAATTATATATTGTGTATGTAGCTGAGGTTTATACAGATACAGTGTATGGTGTGCTGGAATTATATAATGTAAATTTACCTAAGGTTTGTACAGCTAAATTATTATTTGTGTTGCATATACTCTGCATGTAACTGAGGTATATACAGCTAGAGTATAATTTGTGTTTGACTGATATACTCTCATTTAGCTGAGGTTTATACGGTTGCTGTATAATTTATGTTGGATTGATGTACTCTGCATGTAGCTGAGATTTACACATATATATTTTAATTTGTGTTGGACTGATATATTATGCATTTACCTGAGATTTATGGAGGTTTGGTGAAATTGTTTCTTACTTATATATTCTGCATGTAGCTGAGGTTTATACAGCTTCATTGTAATGTGTTTCTGATTCATATATTCGGCATGTAGCCGATACTTATTTAGCTAATTTAAAATTTGTGTTGGAATGATATGCTCTGCATTTAGCTGTGGTTTATGCATATTGAATGCAATTTGTATTGGACTAATATACTGTGCATGTAGTTGAGGTTCATACAGTTACTGTGCTATTTATTTGGGACTGATATACTGTGAATATAGCTGAGGTTTATGATGTGAAAATAAAATTTGTGACGGAATGATATTCTGTGCACATAGCTGACGTTTATAGAGCTACAGTTTAAAGTGTTTTGGAGTGATATATTCTGCATCTAGCTGAGGTTTATAAATCGACAGTAAAATTTGTGTTGGACTGATATAATCTGCATTTACCTGAATTATATACAGATACAGTTTATTATATATTGGACTCATATACTGTGCATTGAACTGATGATTATACAGCTACATTTTTATTTGTTTTGGAATGATATACTCTGAATGTACCTAAGGTTTATACAGCTATATTGTAATATGTGTTGGACTGATATTCTGTGGATGTAGCTGAGGTTTATATAGCTTCAGTGTAATGTATGTTGGACTGATATTATATGGGTGTAGCTGAGTTTAATACAGCTGCAGTGAAATTTGTTTTGGACTGAAATACTCTGCATGTACATGAGTTTCATACAGATAGATTATAATATTTATTGGACAGAAATACTGCGCATGTAGTTCAGGTTTATACAGCTAGAGTGTAATTTGTGTAGAACTGATATTCTGAGCATATGGCTGAATTTTGTACTGACACAGTGTAATGTGTGTTCGACCGATATACTGTGCATATAGGTTAGGTTTATACATGTAGTTCGTATTTTATATTTGACTGATATACTTTGCATGTAACTGAGGTTTATAAAATAGGATTTAATATGTGTTGGATCGAAATAATGTGCATGTGGCTGAGGTTTATTCAGCTACTGTATAATTTGTGATGGACTGATATACTGTGGATATAGCTAAGGTTTATACAGCTGCAGTGTAATTTGCTTTAAACTGATATACTGTGAATTTAGCTGAGGTTTATACAGCTGTACAATCTAATTTGTGTTGGACTGATGTACTGTGAATATAGCTGAAGTTTATAGAGCTGCAGTGTAATTTGTTTTGGACTGGTATTCTATGCATATAATTGAGGTATATACAGATATATTTTAATGTGTGTTTGATTGATTTACTGTACATATAGCGTAGGTTTGTACAGCTACATTAATGTGAGATGGACTGATACTCCCTGCATTTTGCTGAGGTTTCTGTACGTAGTTTAGAATGTGTGTTGGTCTGACATGCTGTGCATATAGCCGAGGTTTATAGTGCTACAGTAGAATTTGTGTTGGACTGATATACTCTGCACGTAGCTGAGGTTTATATATCTACACTATAATGTTTGTTGCACTGAAATACTCTGCTCGTAGGTGAGTTTTTATATCTATGAAATAAAGTTTTTTGGACTGCTATTCTATGCATTTATCTGAGGTATCCGTATCTAAAATTCCATGGGTTTTGGACTGATATATTTTGAATATTGCCGATGTTTATATAGCTACAGTTAATGTATGTTAGACTGATATACTGCGCATATAGCTGAGGTTCATACAGCTACACTTATTTTTTGTTCGACTGATATTCTGTGCTTCTAGTTCAGGATTATTTACTTACTGTGCATTGTGCGTTGGACTTATATATTATGCATGTAGCTGAAGTTTATAAAGCTACAGTATAATGTGTGTTGTACTGTTATACTGTGTTTCTATGTGGTGTTTTTAAAGCTAAAGTATATATTGTGTTGGAATGATATACTATGCATATAACTTAGGATTATATTTGTAGATTTTGATGAGTGTTGTACTGATGTATTCTGCGTGTATCTGAGGTTTATATATGTTAGGTGTAATGGGCGTTGGTCTATATAATCTGCATGTATCTAAGGATTATATTTATAGAGTCTAATGGGATTTGTTGTGATATTCTGTGCATATGCCTGAGGTTTATACAGCTACAGTGTAATTTGTGTTGGACTGGTATACTGTGCATGTAGCTGAGGTTCATACAGCTACAATATAATTTTTGTTGCTCTGATATTCTCTGTATGTAGCTGAGGTTTATTTAACTACAATTTAATGGGTTTTGGACTGATATAGTCTGCATGTAGCTTTGGTTTGTATATCTGCATTGCAATGTGTGTTGGACTCTTATACTCTGCATGTAGCGAAGGATTATATATATACATTTTAATGTGTGTTGAACGGATACACTTTGCATGTAGCTGAGTTTTTTCACCAAGGTTTTAACTTGTGTTGAACTGATATGCTCTGCATATATCTGAGTTTTATACAGCTTAAATTTAATTTATTTTGGAATGATATACTATGCATTTAGCTGTTGTTTTATACAGGTAGAGTGTAATTTGTTTTGGACTGAAATGCTGTGCATGTAGCTTAGGTTTATAAAGCTATATTTTAATGTGTGTTGGACTGATATTCTGTGCATAAAGCTTAGTTTTATACAGCTACAGTTTCGTTTGTTTTGGACTGATATATTGTGCATTTTGCTGAGTTATTTTACAGCTAGATTTTAATTTGTGTAGGACTGATATACTCTGCAGGTAACTGAGGTTTTACAGTTATACTATAATTTTTGTTGGGCTGATATACTGTTTATTTAGCTGAGGTTTATACATATACAATATAACGTTTGTTGGACTTATATGCTGTGTATGAAGCTTAGGTTTATATTGCTACAGTGTAATGTTTATTCGACTGATATACTGTGCATTTAGCTAATTTTTATACAGCTACTGTGTTATTTGTTTTGGACTGCTAGACTATTCAATTTATTTTTTAATATTACATTACGTTTTTTATGACACAGAAATGCATTTTGACTTTTTGAATTATTTCTCACGCTCTAAACTTCTGTCTTTATACCTGTGTTCTTGGGATTGTAAAAAAAATTATATCCACCGCTCTAAATGATGCCTGTTCTTCGCTAGTGTAAGCAGGAGTACTTCAAGCGAAAGACTGTCTCTAAACAAACATAATTCCGTCCACTATAAGAAATTCTATGTGCTTAAAGCAAGTAAATTCCTTCCAAACTGACTCCTTGTAATAAATCACCAAACTTTTAATTTCCTACAGCGAACATTTTGACAACTTATTACATGATATCCATATACAACCTCAGTACGGCTAACGTCCTTACGATCGATATAAGCAAACTTACTCTATGGAGCAAAAACCTTCCTGAGTAACTAACAGGCCCTCAGCAGTTCAAGATTTTAAATGTACTTTGTGAAATCTGAAAGTTCATTAGGGCATTAAAATTAGCTTGCTACCTGTCCCTACATTAAGCCAATAAATCCAGTCAAAGTTCTCATCACTCATCTTGAAGACACATTCTAATATTACCTTCCATTCAACTCTATATATTCCAAGCAAACTCTGTCACTCATATTTCCCCACCAAAACTGTACGCACCTCAACCCTCCGCCATACGTTCCACATAACCTGCCAGGGTCATTTTTCTTGATTCGGTAACCTCAATAACATTTTATAAGCCGTAGATTCCATAAAACCTTGGGCCTCCAAAACGACTATTTCCCACAAGATTCCCCTCCAAATCATTCTATGGATCTCTCCTATCAACCATACTTGCAACAAACCCTGCCCATCGTATTTTCCTTTATTTGGTAACCTCAGTAACATTTTACTAACCGTAAAAACCACATATCTCCTCACAATCCGCCACTTATCGCTGGTCCTTCCTGTCTGTGCGCTACATGAAACTGATGCACGTACGACATCCACTGTGCTACAGGCAGCACACTGCCACTGGCGATGTCCACTCAATCTGTGGATCGAACTGCTGACGGTATCGAAATAAGTAAATCTATCGTGTCTGTTATCTGTGGGTGGATTGAGTTGTTTGAGAGTAGCAGATATATGGGGGCGGAGTAAGGAAGGTAATATTGTGCATATTGTGGGTATTGAGCGTACTGTACATTTAGTACATAATGTGCATACCGTACATACTATATGTACTGCGCATATTTTGAACACTGTACATTCTGCAAATACTTTTCGTGATGTACATACAGTAAAAATTTATATACTCTACGTATTGTACATAATGTAGATACGTACATAATCCGCATACTGTATATACTGCACATAATGCACATAATCTCTATACTGTACATGCTATGCATAATGTATATATGGTGCATATTGTATATACTGTACATACTTTTCGTACTGAACATTATGTAGATATTCTACATAATGTACATACTGTACACACTGTACATACTGAAATATACTGCATTTACTGTACGCGCTGTACATACTGTATATGCAGAAACATACTGTATATACTGTACTAACTCTACATATTGTAGATACGTACTGTACATTCTATACATATACTGTACACACTCTACATAATACCCATAATCTAATTGCTATACATACTGTGAATACTGTATTCACTCTGCATACTGTACATACTCTACATTCTGTCCATACTCTACATACTGTGCATAATTTACTTACTGTTCATAATGAACACAATGTACCTATTAAAAACACTCTTTCCCCTGTATATTTTACATACTTTACATAGAGTACATATTGTACCTACTGTTAGTACTGTACATACTTTACATAATTTATATACTGTACATTCTATCCATTTACCGTAAATTCAATACTGCACAATGAACAATGCAATGCACATTGTTGCTTCAAATTTTGCCCTACTGTATTTACTGTCCCAATGTAACGCTATATATGTTTATTCATCGGCAGTTTAACAATTATATTTTTATACCAGTTATGCTGTATAAAGTTAAATTTTATTTATAACTGACAATTGATCAGTCGGTCTGTCACCACAGTATGGCGCGTCCTCAGGATGCTGATGGAGGAACGGACGGCAGTTTGGAGCGTTGTTGCCGATATATGATGAATAAATATTCCCGCACAGCCGACAATAGGCTGTCATCCTAAGGTTTGCTCAAGGCCCTAACAACTTCTCACTGAAAATAGTTACAATTTCATGAAACATTGAGAGTTGCATCTGATTTTCGTTGGCACTTTTGACATAATGAGTGAAGGAGAAACGAAATGTGATTGGATATTTGGAATGTGAGGAGCCAGTATAGGGCAGAATTAGTTACGGCATAGTGCAGGGAATTGGCGAGGTATAGACTGTATATAGTGGGAGTGCATGTGATTTGGTGGGGCAGGTAGGGCGCTGTGAAGTGGGGTATTTTATTGTTTCTTTTGGAAAATAACATCAAACTGCTGTGACTATCTTTTGAATTTCTGAAGTTTTGTCTTTCTCCTTCCATTGGATCTCTTCGACTGCTCTAGCAGTTGGTTTTGTTGGTTTGATGTTTAAAAATCAACAGAATGAATCGCCTTACGTTAAACGTGTGACAATCACTCAGACGGTTTTCACAAAACGGACAATTGATTGCAAACTTTTATAAAGAAATCTCATAGCGAACTTCATGGAAATTCTACAGTGGGATAATCGTATATGTCATGTGACAGAATGACTGAAGGCTGCGTGTGGTCTGAAGGTAAAGCTTTCTTGATTTTGAGAGAAAACTAACAATCCTGTTCTTACGCAACTCGGAGCAGCGGCTTACTTAACACGAAGGTGCAGTATATCGTACCTGATAATATCAAAATTCGCTGTCTCACAGTATAGGCAGTGAGGTCTGCTAGAAGCCACTTTACCTTATCTTTTTGTTATCACCCCCACAGGAAAGCTGTCTGTGAACGTACCAAGCGACAAACAAAAAACTTAAAAATAACAATTAAATCAGATTATGCTGCTGTTTTGAACACCGTCAGCATGCAGTAATTCATTCCTCTTCATGGTACACTAACGAAAAAGAGCACTGTTGGGAAACAGGTCGATATTGAGACATTTGTAACTATAGAATGTTATAGGACACAGACAGGGCTTTATAATCGGAAGCAGTCCATTTTCATTATCATCTGTGTCATCGGCAACGCTCAAATCTCGTTCCTGCCTTCTGTCACTCCCCTCCGAACGCAAACAATCAAGAAACCCAATCTCGCCAGTTCACAACTTCAGATCCTTTTCCATTTTTTCGTATTGCCATCATCTGAGGCTCTAGTTATGATATTTTTGTAACAAAATTAGTAAAATAGACGGCCAAACGAAAGTTAAATATAGCACACAGCTTTACGTTTCTTTACCAGCTCACGAAAGTTAACTTATAGACAAATATATACGTAGGCGCTGCAACCGCACGTTCGGCATAAAGATGTATAGTTTAAAATCTGTGCCAAAATTTCTAATTACTTAACATAGAAATAGCAAATATAAGGCTTTGTGTGTATTCAAATTAGTCATCGTACAGATAGCAGATACATGGCATTGTAAATTTTCCCACGTACTTAGCATATAGACAGAAAATTCAAATTTACGCGAATTTTTGTTCGTATTTATCATAGAGATGTCTTTCTTAAGGCTCTGTAAATGTAAGTACCTGCTAAGCATAAAGATATCCACTGTACGTCTCTGTGAAATTCTGTTCCCACCTAACATAATGATAGCCAATGTAACGCTCTGTAAATATACCTACTGTAGCCGAACATTAGCAGAATATGCCGAACCGCCTGCTGTGTAAAACATTTCTGTCCACTGAACCTAACGCTGTAACGATTTGACAACTGCAATGGTAATTGTTTGTACCAGGGTTAGGGAAATCAGTTTGGTTTTCGTGTTGACAAATTTATGGTTTTTTGGTAGGCGAAATAATTACCGACTTTTGATTAAGGTGTTGGCGTTTCTTTACCTGTGAAATTTAAATTAAATTTTGATAATTAAAATTTGTCAACTCACGGGAACAAAACCCATTGGTTGTTCGACAAATCACTAGCGGAAATGACGTTGGTGGCTCTGAGGATTTGTGTTTGTGTTTAGCGTAAAGATAGCCAGTGTAAGTCTCCGTAGATATTCCAATTAACTTGAAAAAGATCGGAAATTTTCGGTACATGCTGCATAAATAAAGCAAGAATACAGAATATTTAGTAAATATAGATATTTCCACAGCAACGATGGTTAAGAGAACGCACCTGAATGTTAAGTTATATTCAAAAAGCCTGTCTTGTTATACTGTATTTGATTATTTATTTGGAAATAAAAGTAGCTGTAACAATACTGAGATATGAATCTGCAGGGACTGTTGTTTGCATTTCTGAAGTTTTGTTTTTCTACTGTCATTCGTTGTTTTATACTGTTATAGCGGTTGGTTTGTTGGTTTGATGTTTAAAAGACAACAGAATGAATCGCCTTACGGTAAAAGTGTGACAGTCACTGAGACGGTTTTCACAAAACAGACGATTGCTGGACAGCTTTTGGTAATGGACTGCCATAGCGAACTGCATGAAAGTCCAACAGACGGTTTATTTGACGGTGTCAAGTCTCAGACGGACGGACAGAGAGACGGACTGACGGCCGGTTCTTTTCAGCACGTAACGTTGTCTTGATTTCGAAAGAACCTAAGAATCATGCACTTACGTAATACTGAGCGCGGAGTGGTTGAGTGTTATGGTGCGGTTTATGGAAGATGATAATATTAAAATTTGATGATTCACAGTAAAAGTCTGTTTGAAGCCAGTTTAATTTATCTTGAGTTATCACACTCTCAGAATAGCTAACTGTGAATGTATCATCCTGTAGCAAGGAAACCAGTTAGTGTTGCAGGATGGAGAAATAAACCACAATCAGCATGCAGGGATTTATTCCGATTCATGACACGTGATTTTATACAAGAGATCATTATTGGGAAAAAGTCCGATATTGACACATTTGTAAATACGGCAGGTAATATGACACAGACAGCACTCGGTACTTTGAAAGAAAGTTGTCCGGTTTAAGTGTCGACTGCCCTCCCGCAAAATGTTAAAATTGAATCTCAGCAAACCACAACTTAAGATCCTTTCCGTATTTTACTGGGGAGCGCAATTTGTAAGTGAGGTGTTTAATGTCGGAATGGAAATTATTATGTATGTATCGGGATTTTCAAATTTTACTTTTATAGGATTTTTTCTCCATAGAAAGAATTACATTTGTGACTACCGACTCCATAATTCTAGTCAATGTAATACAAATATTGCCGTTCTTTTCATCGCTTAATTAATTTTAGTGTATTTTATGTTTGCAAAATTATTACTTTCCGATTTCCATTGTTGCGTATGTTTATTTTTATTTAGAAATTTACATCTGAGATTTTCCCCGCCACCCTTGCAGTATCTGCCGTACCTTACTGGCTTTTATCTGACCACTTCTTTCGAGATTATTTTTCTAACAAAAATAAGACAATTTGGTATATAAGATGTACTGCTACTATCCCAAGCCATTCTTTTATATGTATATTTTAAATATAAGGGTTTTGTGTTTATAGTCTTTACGTTTGATCCTTATATTTGATACTATCACTATCTGTAACAATATTCAGTTATCATCCTGCAGTTACTCTATTAATTTTATTTCCTTCTTTCTCCTTTCTGATACACAGTCAAATGATGGCTGATTTAAAGTCTAAACTTGTACATGTAGCTGAGGTTCATACAGTTACTTTGTAATTTTTGATTGACTGATAAACTTTGCGGATTATTGCTTTAATCCAACTGTGTTTTCATGATCAAGATAGAAGGATGATTGTCTTTGTGAATTGATTCAATGTACTTTTAGTTCCGACACTGTACAATTAGTTCCGACATTGTACAATTAATTCGGACACTGTACAATTAGTTCCGACACTGTACAATTAATCCACACACTGTAAATTCTGTCCACACAGTTGTGATCTTAAGTTTTTAAAAATTCAAACGTTCCTGGCGTTCAACAATTTGCCATTTCGTCGATAGTGTTAACAGGGACAATACAGGGGGAAAAAGATTGCTAATGAAAATTAATTACCCCATTAGAAGACATTTAAAGGTAAAAGGTCTAAATTTCATTCCAAACTCGCCTCCTGCAATAAATCACCAAACCGGTAAACGCCTACAGCGGACATTTTGAGAACTCAATTTTTGAAAACCGTATACATCCTTTATACTGCGAGCGTCGGTACGTTTGATATAAAGGAAGATGTCACTAGAAGCACAGTAAAAAAAGCTAACTCTATGAAGCAGGGTAAGTTATGGAAAGTTAACAGTACCTCAGCAAGTCAAGAAATTCCACACATTTTTGCAGAACCGGGAGATTTTTTTACCGCGCTCCAGAGAGAACGCCACACGTCCCTATCATGAGAAAGATCAATCCAGTCCAAACCATATCTCACTTCTTGATGACACCTTTTAATATTATTCTCCCTTCTTATTCTAGGCCTTCCAAGGGGTCTCTTTCTCTCAGGTTTCCACACCAAGACACTGTATGTATAACTCTCCTGTCACTCATATATGCCACATGTCCTGCCCATCTTATTTTACTTGATTGTATCACCCGAATAACATTCAGTGAACTGTAGATATAATAAAGCTTATCATAATGAACACTTACCGCTTGTCCTTCCTGTCTGTCCGCTACCTGCAACTACATGCACGTACCACGTCCACTCAACTCGCCTTACGTACACACTGTGCTACAACCAGCACAGCACCACTAGCTACTAACACACAATCCGCTGATAGCGGTCGTACCGGTACCGAAGTACGCCGATCCCTTATCTTAAAGCTGTACATCCGGTTGCGTTTTGCGAATTAAATATAAAAAGAATAACAAGAACCTTAGGAGAGCTAATTTATTTTATAATCACAATAAAACGCTAAATGTTTCGTCTCACCAGAGTTTATAGAATACAGTTTTATTGTTGAAAATGACGTTTCTTATGACTGTTATTTGTGAGTGGATAGAGAGTTTGATAGCAGTAGAGATATGGGGGTGGTGTGACAAAGGTTATGGTGTGCATGTTGTGCATAGTGTGTGTTCTGTATATACTGTGCGTACTGTGAGTAATGTGCATAATTTCAATTCTGTGCATAATGTGCATACTGTACATATACACATTATGCATACTGCAATTATTGTGCGTACTGTACATAGTGTACATTTTTGCATGCTGTGAGTACTGTGAATACTGCACATGACTACATTACTGTACATCCTGTGCATACTCTATATACTCTGCGTACTGTATACACTGTAAATAAAGTACATACTGTTTACAGTCTACTTACTCTACATACTCTCCGTACTGTATATATTGTATACAATGTACATAAAGTAGGTACTGTGTATAGTCTAACTGCGTACTCTATGTACTGTATATTCTGTACATATTGTAAATACTGTGTGTACTCTAAAAAGTGTACATACCATAATACTGTATATTGCTGTGCATACTGTATATACTGTACATAATTACACACTGTACATACTGTATATACTGTGCATACTGTACATAGAGTATATACTCTGCATAATGTATATAATGTACATAATTTACATACTGTAAATAATGTGCATGTGCTTACTGTATATGCTGTGCATACTATACATACAGAACATACTGTATATACTGTACATACTGAACATACTGCGCATACTGAAGATACTGAACATACTGTGCATACTGAACATACTGTACATGCTGTACAAACTGAACATACTCTACATACTGAACAT
>Ga0123353_10007331_pt1 | contig 14876 bp, 11 predicted proteins | sample TergutLab28metaG_3_FD_92763 | JGI IMG/M metagenome (GOLD analysis project Ga0123353, IMG submission 92763) | Labiotermes labralis P3 segment gut microbial communities from Petit-Saut dam, French Guiana - Lab288 P3 | ecosystem: Host-associated > Arthropoda: Insects > Digestive system > Gut ... | reverse complement strand
ATTTTTAGGCCCTTCCTGGTAGACGGCAGATCTGACTAGAATACTGCGCCGCATTTTTTGGAAGTTTTTCAACTATACCAGTATCTACATGAATATTCAATAGTTATTTTGAATATTCACAAAAAACGTTGTAAGCAGCAACAACTCAGAAGGTCTCCGGAAACCTACTTTGTTCGGTAAACTTGTGTGCTGACTGAAACTATTGAAAGTTTTCCGGATACCCTCTGAGCAACTACAAATGTAATGAATACAATGACGAATATTCAATAATATCATGTTTCACGGTTCACGCTCAGCGAGGAGTGGAACGATATCATTAAATCATTATATTATAACCGCTATACGGTTGCGGTTATAATAATCTTAAATTAATAAGCTCATTGTACCTATGATAATAAGCGCAAGACCTATTACAGATCCCTTCTTCAGTTTTTCGTGCAGGATTAAATAGCTAAAAGCAATGGTTACGACAATGCTGAGCTTATCGATTGGGATAACAACACTTACTGGTCCTTGCTGCAGGGCGCTGTAGAAGCATAACCATGATAAACCTGTAGCAAGTCCCGATAATCCGATGAACAGCCGGCTTTTCTTGTCAATTTGCTTGATTTCTTTGTGCTTTCCTTGTGCAAATACTATACCCCAAGCCATGACCAACACTACAATCGTACGAATTGCTGTGCCGAGGTTGGATTCGACACCTTCAATCCCGACTTTGCCTAAAATAGCTGTCAGGCTTGCAAACACAGCCGACAGCGCAGCGTAAAATATCCACTTGTAACTCCGTGGTGTGTTCGTTTCGTTTGAAACAGTCTCTTTTCGCTCAATCATAAAATATGTACCGATACCAATAAGAACCATGGCGGCAAGCTTGATAACTGTAAACCCTTCGCTAAGGAACAGCATTGAAAGCAGCATTGTAAGAACAGTGCTTGATTTATTTATTGGTACTACTTTGTTTACATCGCCGAGCTTTAACGCTTTGAGGTAACATAACCATGTACCGCCCGTAGCAAACCCCGAAAGCACAAGGAAAACAACGCTTCTGATATCTACGTCCGTAATAGTTGTATGAGAACCGACAACAAATACCATTATCCATGCGAAAAGAGCCACAACAACCGTACGAAGCGCCGTAGCTGAGTCGGAATCGGTATCCCGAATACCGATCTTTGCAAGTATTGACATAACTCCGGCAAAAAACGCCGACGCAAACGCTAATAAAATCCACATAGTTGCTTACCTTAAGTAACTCCTCCGCAATAGCATTGTTAATTATAACAAGAATTTGTTTATAATGGAATAATTTAATCAGCATTGAGGTATATATCTATTTTTAATTGAGGGAATTCCGGCGACAAGGCGGAACTGACTGAGATAAAAATAGATATATACCTCATATACCTCAATGCTACCTCAATCCGTTTTATTGGACATCATTTTATGGTACAATACAGGCAGATGGACTGTTGATTGAAAAAGCAAACGCAACTATTATGATAAAAACACAGTATTTATGCGACCTGCCGGGAGTTATGAGGGGAGTGCCTGTATGCCTAAGTCACCTAATCAAAAGCTTAAAATCTTATACCTGATGCAAATCCTTTTAGACCACACCGACGAAACTCATATGCTGTCGGTAAATGAACTTATCTCAAAGCTTGCTGAATTTGATATCAAAGCTGAGCGGAAAACAATATACGACGACATCGAAGCACTCAGACAATTCGGTCTCGACATTGTACTCGAAAAAACAAAAACATACGGTTATTACGTTGCGTCAAGAGCGTTTGAACTTCCTGAACTGAAGCTTCTCGCAGATGCTGTTCAATCCTCAAAATTCATTACAGAAAGAAAAACGATTCAACTAATAAAGAAACTGGAACAGCTCATGAGCAAACACGATGCGGGCAAGCTCCGCCGTCAGGTCTATGTGCAAAACCGCGTCAAGAATATGAACGAAAGTATTTACTACAGTGTAGATACGCTGCACGAAGCCATATCAGAAGATAAAAAAATAAGCTTTAAGTACTTTAACTATGACATACACAAAAAACAGGTTTTCCGCATGGAAGGGGAGTTGTACATAGTCAGCCCCGTTGCACTTACATGGAGTGAGGAAAATTACTATTTGATAGCATATTCCGATAAGCGGGAACAGTTAACGCATTTCAGAGTCGACAGAATGAGCAGTGTTAAAAAACTCACAGAATTCCGCTGTGCAGAATCAATAGATTTTAAGCTGGCGGAGTACTCAAAAAAAGTCTTTGGCATGTTCGGCGGTGAAGAAACAGACGTTAAACTCAGAATAAATAATAAGTTAATTGGCGGGGTTATTGACCGTTTCGGAAAAGACGTTATAATGATACCTGACGGGGACGATCATTTCCTGATAAGAGTCCGTGTCGCATTATCGCCGATATTTTACGGCTGGCTGTTCCAGTTCGGCGATTTATGCGAAGTGCTGGAACCACAAAGTCTAAAAGACGAGCTGAAACAGCGCGCAGAGGACTTTTTGGCACAGTTGCGAAAAACTTGATGTAGCCGCTTGGAGGGTATCCGGAAAACTCACAGTGGTTTCAGTCCGCACACAAGTTTTGACCAACAATGCTATTTTTTCTAAGGTGCTAGTGCGTTGGCTGGAAGCAGTGCGAGTTTTCCGGATACCCTCCAAGCAGCTACAATATGTAAATAATTTTATTAAAGAAGGTAATAAATCATGGAAACTATAATGCCATATCTCATCGTAGCAGGTACATCCGCCGCCGTTTATATATTCCTTATCATCGCTATACGCCTGTTTGGGAAAAAAGAGTTTTCGCAGCTTTCCGTGTTCGATATTGTCTTTATATTGCTCATAAGCAATGCTGTACAAAACTCAATGATAGCAGCGGATTTCTCTTTTTGGGGAGGCATAACATCGGCGGTTACGCTATTTATCGTTAACTTCCTTTTTAAGAATGTCATCTACAAAATTCCAAAGGTTTCCGAATGGGTACAGGGGCATCCGATAATGCTCATATACGATGGCAAGCAACTTCCCGAAAACATGAAAAAAGCAAAAGTCAGCATAGAAGAGCTTGAAGAAGCAACAAGAGAGCACGGTATAGACGTACTTGAAAACGTAAATCTTGCCGTACTCGAAGTTGACGGGAGCATAAGCATAGTAGCACACGACTTCTCGGGCCGCTACAGAAGAAAAAGACACCGCTATAGCAACGAGGTATAGTTACTCGCTTTTGTAAACTGTCTTATCTCTTGTTATGACATGACCTGCTTTTCTTAATGCATCCCGCAGCTTTAACAGCACCGGGAATACCGCTATTTGCAATGCAATCAGAATACCGAACTGCGGAAATCTTGTCCATAGCAATACTTGATATGGAACTCCGCGAAGCTGAGATAATCCTAATGTAGTCAGCCACATACCGCATATGATTTGTACCAATAAAGCAGAAAGAATAGCATGTGGCCACATCCTTATATTCTCACGGTATAAAATCAAACCGAAAAGAAATCCGTTTACGATGCGCGCGGTGAGAATTAGCGGGATTGGCGGCTGCCCCATAATCGGCCACCCGATAATATCAGAAATCCCAAATGCCACAGCACCCCATACGGGGCCGAAAAGCATTCCGCAAATCATCATAGGAATAAACGACAGGGTTATCCGTAAATCCGGCAGATTAACTATTGGGACCAGACGCTCAAGTACAAACGCCAGTGCAATAAGCACAGCTATCTGGCACAGTATCCGCACGGAAATCTCGGTACGAAAGATATCTGCGATTTTGCTTGACTCATTTTTTTTCATTAATAAAAATCCTCCTTTTGTGCTTTACCACAAAAGAGGGTTTTCTTTTATGGCAGCGGATGCGAAATCAAACCGCAGGCTTGTACAGGAATAACGTTCTGTAACCTTGTACTAACCCTTCGTCCGGCGGCGACCTCCCATCCACCGGCACTTAACGCATGATTTCTACTCTGTCAATTCAATTTTCAGGACACAGGACAGGGGGACAGGTTCCTCAGGACCGTGGGACAAGGAACCTGTCCCCCTGTCCTGACAGTCAGATTATATCGGATATTGTTACATTACGCAATAGAAAGTTTGCGTTAATTTTAATTATCATAGTCGTAGGATGACAAGGATAGAAATACCCTACTGTAAAATAATATCATGTTTGCATTCAAGAAAAAAACATGGTATATTAATTTTCGGTAAAATTGAGGTGCATGTTATGGTATTGATTTGGATAGTTATTGGTATTGCGGTTTTGCTTGTTGCAGCCCTTATTTTTTGCATTGCGCCGGGGAAAATGACACCTGAAGCAAAGAAAACAGCAAAGGTGTTTAAAGGACTTAACTGTGCTCATCGGGGGTTGCATTCAGAAGACCAAAAAATACCGGAGAACTCGTTGCCGGCATTCGTTGCGGCACGGCAAGGCGGGTATGGAGTTGAACTTGATGTTCAGCTTTCAAAAGATTATCAAGTTGTTGTATTTCATGATGATGACCTTAAACGTGTATGTGGAGTTGACGCAAGCGTAAACAGCAAAACATTTAAAGAACTATCTGAACTAATGCTACTTGACACGGAAGAGAGAATTCCGCTTTTGACAGAAGTGCTGGAAGTGCTGTGTGACACTCCAGTAATTGTTGAGCTAAAATCCGCAGGGCCGATGAATTCCAAGCTATGCGAAGAAACGTTAAAGATATTACGTGAGCAGGGAATACTCTGGTGTATAGAGAGCTTTGACCCGCGAGTCGGAGCGTGGTTTCGTAAAAATGCGCCCGATGTACTGCGAGGTCAATTAAGCTGCCCGCCAACGAAGTTTAGCGGAATATCTAAAATCCAGTCTATTTTGCTCGGAAATCTTTTGACTAACTTTATGTCCCGTCCGCACTTCATTGCATTTAGCAATACTCGACGCCCCTTGACTGTAAAGCTTTGTCACACAATGAAACCAATGAAAGCAATCTGGACAGTCCTACCCACCGCAGACATAGCGGAATGCGAAAGAGAAAACGACACGGTAATATTTGAATATTATGAACCTACACCGACGTATAGGTAAGGTAAGGGAGGAAAGAAGTCGCTGTATAGTTGGGTATTCCTAGCCCCGTCATTCTGCGCGTTAGTCGCAGAATCTATTGCTTCGTGTAGGTGTTCTCCTAGACAGATATCATAATAACGACATGGATTCTGCGACTACGCGCAGAATGACAGGGGACAGTGAACCTGTCCCCTAGTCTTGTCTTCTATTGTAGCAATTTGTATCCGATTTGTTATTGACAAATCGGATACATCTATGTAACAAATATTTAATAAAATGTAACACAATCTTAACAAAAATGAAAAGATTTAATAATATCGGAACTTCGCTACTCGTTTTACGTCATAGAATTAAACGCAGACAGATTCTGCGAAAAATATGAAGAGTTAAGGAGTGCTCAAAATGAAAAAGTCAGTTTCGAGAAGTTTCGCCCTTGCGCTTGCCCTTGCAATTATCCTTGCATTAGCATCCGGATGTTCTAACTCTGATTCAATGGGTTCGTGGTTTTCAGATGTCCTTCTTACCTCTAATCCTTCGAGCGATAGTACTATGAGTACACCCTCGCCTTCGAACGACAGTATTATGAGTGTGCCCGCGCCTTCGGAAATAGATGATGACGAGAGCTGGCGTTATGCTCCGATTGACGAAACGGATGAGTTCGGAACTGCTGTGGAGTCACCGTTTAAAGATGCTGTAACAAGCCCGTTGTCAACATTCTCCGCAAGTGTAAATACTGCTTCGTATAGTATAATGCGTCGTCAGATTAACAGTAACAGAGAACCGACAGGCTTGCGTATAGAGGAGCTGATAAATTATTTTGATTTCGGGTACGAAGCACCGTCACCTGATAGTGAGCATCCATTCTCAATCATCACTGAAATCAGTCAATGCCCATGGGCACCGGGTCATTTGCTTGCGAAAGTCGCAATACAAGGCGCGCGGCTTCAGAACACGGAGGAAATCGCAAATAACATTGTATTTCTAATTGATGTATCAGGGTCAATGAACCGTCCTGACAGGCTTCCATTAGTGATAGAGTCAATGAACTTAGTAATCGATCAGTTAGGTGAAAATGACGTAATATCTATAGTTACATATGCAGGCAGGGAAGAGGTTCTGGCTGATTCCATTTCAGGATCAAACCATAGAGAACTTAGACAAATCGTCGGAGGTTTAAGGGCAGGTGGCTCAACTGCAGGCGCACAAGCCCTCAGACAAGCATATTCTCTGGCTTCCAAGAACTTCATCGAGGGCGGAAATAACCGTATAATCCTTGCAACCGACGGTGATTTTAATGTCGGCGAAAGCAGTGTGGCAAGTCTCATCAGCCTTGTCGAAAAGGAACGTGACAGAGGTGTCTTTATAAGTGTTCTCGGCTACGGAATGGGTAACCTGAAGGATGACATGATGGAAGCGATAGCCATGCATGGTAATGGAAATTACGCATACATCGACACTATTCAGGAAGCGAAAAAAGTCCTTGTTGACGAGTTTGATTCAACAATGTTCACTATTGCAAAGGATGTTAAATTCCAAGTTGAATTTAACCCCGAAACAATAAGCGCGTACAGGCTCATCGGCTATGATACACGCCGCCTCAATAACGAGGATTTTAACGACGATACAAAAGATGCCGGAGAAATTGGCTCGGGACACAGCGTAACAGTGTTTTATGAGTTGGTTCCGGCAGAACTCCGCATAGATAACGGATTGGTAGACGCACTCAGATACAGCGATATTGTGACAACCGGAAGCGACGATTTTATGACAGTAAAAATCCGCTACAAAGCTCCCGACGGAGACGAAAGCAACCTTGTCGAGCACATTGTCAGTGCAGAAGCTCTGCGAATCAAGACATCAGAAAGCTTCAAATTTGCCTCGGCAATAGTAGAATTCGGACTGATAGTAACAGACTCAAACTTCAAAGGCAACAGCTCAATAACCACCGTCCTGTCAAGAGCAGGCGACTCAAAAGGAGAAGACGAATTTGGCTTGAGAGCGGAGTTTGTAGAACTGGTACAAAGGTACGGCAGGATTGTCGGATACTAGGTGACAGATGAACCGTCCCCCTGTCTTGTAGCTCCCTACGAAGCTCGCTCAAACTGGCTATTATAAAGCTCAGCATAAAAGCCGCCTTTTTCCAGCAGTTCCTTATGCGTTCCGCTTTCAACTATGTCCCCCTTATTCAGCACCAGTATTATGTCTGCGTTCTTAATCGTAGATAACCTGTGTGCAATAACAAATGATGTTCTGCCTTTTGTTAAATTACTCATGGCTTCCTGGACGAGGTGTTCGGTTCTTGTGTCGACAGAACTGGTCGCTTCGTCCAGGATTGTCATCGGAGCATTCTGGATCATCGCGCGAGCTATTGTGACAAGCTGTTTCTGCCCTTGTGAAAGGGTGGTTTTGTCATTAAGGACGGTGTCATACCCTTGCGGTAACGTGCTTATGAAATGGTCGAGTCCTACGGCTTTACACGTCTCGATGACTTGCTCATCCGTTACGTCTTTTTTATTGTATATTATATTCTCCTTGATTGTTCCTTCAAACAGCCACGTGTCTTGAAGCACCATGCCGAACTGTTCTTGAACATTATCCCTGCGGACTTCCGTTGACGGTATACCGTCAATTAATATGTTGCCGCTGTCCAGCTCATAAAAGCGCATTAAGAGATTAACAATAGTCGTTTTACCTGCGCCCGTAGGTCCGACGATGGCAATTTTCGTTCCTGCTTCAAATCTTGAAGAGAAATCATGGATTATAGTTTTTTCGGGGTCATAACCAAAGCGTACATTACGAAACTCTATCTCGCCCTTGATATCGGTGAGAAGTTTCGTTTTTCCGCTCTCATCCTCCATCTCTTCTTCGTTGAAAAACTCAAAAACACGCTCTCCGGCAGCGGCTGTACGCTGTAGATTCTGGAATGCCTGTGCAAGCTGCGAAAGAGGTTGTGTAAACAGGCGGATATAAATCATAAACGCTGCAATAACGCCAAACTGAATAGTCCCGTTCATTGCGAGTGCCGCGCCAACCACGCATACTGCGACATACCCGAGATTGCCGATAAACATCATAATCGGCATCATCAGCCCCGATATGAATTGGCTCTTCCAGCCGCTGTCATAAAGACGGTTATTGACCTCATCAAAAAACCTTCCGGCTTCCTTGCCGCCGTTATAAACTCTGACTACATTGTGCCCGGAATATATTTCCTCAACATGACCGTTGACTGCACCCAAATCCTTTTGCTGGCGCATAAAAAACTTTTGTGACTTACCCATTATTAGCGTCATAAGCACAAAACCGATTATACTTGCACCCACAGCAGTAAGCGCCATCAGCCAGTTATTATAGAACATCATAATAGCTGAGCCGAAGAACATTGTTATTGAGGTGACAAGCGTACCAATGCTCTGGTTCATGGTCTGCCCGATGGTATCAACATCGTTTGTAACACGGCTGAGGATATCCCCGAAGCTCACTTTATCAAAATACTTAAGGGGGAGCTTATTGATTTTTTGTGATATTCCCGTGCGCATATTCATCCCTATTTTTTGGGTGATGGTCGCCATGATATAGCCTTGCACGAAATTCAAAACGGCGGAGGTAGAATACAAAATAACAAGCAGCATTCCAATACGTCCGACTTCGCTTAAATTCACGTCAATCATTTGCCCCGATACCATGAGCGGTGCAATAACTTTTTGTATTTCGTTAGTCATCTTGCCGATTTGGTCAGGACCTATAATGGTGAGTACTGTTCCTGCGGCAGCAATAACGAGCGAAAATACTATTACCGGCATATACTTTCTGCAATAATCAATTAAATTAACCCATGTACCCTTAAAATCCTTTGCCTTTTCTGCAACTCCCATATGCCCCATCCGCACCCGCGGCCCTCTATCACTCTGATTCCCACTCATAACATCATCTCCCGTAATTGTGTACACTTCTTACTATGCGAATCTGAATTATAATCCTGACTAACCACCAGTAACTAACATCGTTCCCTAACTTTCTACTTTCCACTTTCAATTTTCCACTTACGAAGCTAGCTCATCCTCACTTAACTGGCTTACCGCAATCTGCTTATATACCTCGCAGCTTTGCAGCAAATCCTTGTGACGCCCGCTCCCGACTACTATACCCTTGTCAAGGACAATGATTTGGTCGGCATCCATTATAGTCCCGATACGTTGCGCGACAATCATGCTTGTGACACCTGCGGTTTCTTTTTTCAGCATGTTACGTAAGAGTCTGTCGGTCTTGTAGTCCAAAGCGGAAAAAGAATCGTCAAAAATATATATCTCCGGCTTGCGGCACACTGCACGGGCGATCGAAAGACGTTGCTTTTGTCCGCCCGACACATTTGTTCCGCCTTGTGCAATCTCGCCTTCGAGTCGCCCTTCCATACTTTCAATAATGTCTACACCTTGCGCAATAGAAATCGCGTTTTCAACTTCGGCTTTTGTAAATTCACCTTTACCGTTATCACCATAAGCTACGTTTGAAAACACAGTACCCTTGAACATAACCGCTTTTTGCGGCACGTAACCGATTTTATTATGCAGAGCTTCAAGAGTATACTCACGGATGTTTACACCGTCAATCAAAATCTCACCTTCGGTCGCATCGAAGAAGCGCGGTACAAGATTGATAAGCGTTGACTTACCGCTGCCTGTTGAACCGATAAACGCAATAGTTTCACCCTGACGGACCGAAAAACTCACACCCTTCAAAACCGGCTCAGCTGCATCGGGGTATTTAAACCCGACATTTTTAAACGTAACCTCGCCGCACAGCCCGGGAAGACCGTCAATCTTGTTGCCGTTATGAATTGTCGGCTTCGTATCTAATACCTCGCTGATTCTGTTGGCTGAAACGGTTGCGCGAGGGAGCATAATAAAAATCATCATCAGCATCATAAATGACATAATTACCTGCATGGCATATATTGAAAAAACCATCATATTCGAGAAAATCGGCAGCCTGTCGAAAGCCTGTGCAGAGTTAATCAGGTATGCGCCTATCCAAAAAACCGAAAGCGACACGCCGCTCATTACCATAGTAATAACAGGCATCAAAAATGCCATTGCACGGCTTGTGTAGAGCTGGGTTCCTGTAAGCTCCTCGTTAGCTTTTTCGTATTTTGCTTCCTGATAATCCTCCGCGTTGTATGCTCTGACAACACGCAGCCCTGTTAGGTTTTCGCGTGTGACACGATTCATATTATCGATAAGTGATTGCATCATTCTGAACTTGGGCAAAACGAATATCATCAATACTATTATTAATAGTAGTAAAGTCAGTACTGCTATGCCTGTTGCCATTGTCCACTCAAAGCCTTTTCCCGCTATTTTTGTGATTGCCCATGCCGCAGTAATGGGCGCTTTTATTATTAGCTGCAGCCCCATTGCAACAACCATTTGAATCTGTGTTATGTCGTTGGTAGAGCGGGTAATCAAGCTGTCGGTTGTAAAGCGGTTGATCTCTTCCATTGAGAATGAATCCACTCTTCGAAAAAGCAAGCTGCGAAGCCGCCTTGAAAGAGACGAACCGATTACAGCAGCGAAATACCCTACGATAATAGCCGCAAATAAACTCCCAAGCGTGCAAAGAAGCATCATACCGCCCTGAACCCAGATATCCCTCATCGCGCTTCCGGGCGTTTGAACAAGCGTAGTTATCTCCGCCATATAGTCAGGGTACTTCAGATCCAGCCAAACCTGAATAACAATAAAACCCAAGCTAAGAACAGCCATAAGCCACTCTTTAGGTGTAAGGTATTTGAGGACTTTAATCATATAAATAGATATCCTTTTCTGTAAAGATAGAAGACACACTTATCCGTCATTGCGACCTATGAGCCGTTATGGCGAGATTCAATCAGGACTGTGGCATATTATATATTTTTATTGAGGGAATTCCGGCGACGAGGCGGAACTGACTGAAATAAAAATATATAATATGTCACAGTCCCACATTTTTGTGGTAAAGCAACTAAATTTTGAGCGATTTAAAATACCCTAAGAATGCTTCGTTTTTGTCCAGCATTTTTTGTGTCATTTCTTTTATCTCCGCCATGGACAAGACACTTGCTGTCAACGGGTCAAACAGGTTTGCCTGGAAGACCTTCCACGGGTCGCCTTCAATAGCCGCGTTTACTGCCATTTCTTCAATTCTTGCGGATAAATCAACAAGGATCGCAAGGTTGTCGGGCAGCTTTCCGACGTGAATCGGTTGCAGTCCGTTTGGAGATGCGAGTACGGGGACTTCAACACATGCCATCGGCTGCATATTTGTGATAATGCCATGATTTAGCAGATTTCCGTTAAATACAAACGGCTTACCGTCGCCGAACAAAGCATTAAAGATATTGGCGGCGTATTCCTCGCCTCTGTCTAAATCTACTTCTTCCTTTTCAATATATTCAACAAATCTTGATTCCCATGTCGCTTCCGCATTTAAATACTCATTCAAGATATATGCGTGTATACCGGGATTCCAGCCGGTTCCGTGTGTGCAGTACTTCTCAATAAGGTCAGGGCGTTTTCTGAACCATGGCAGGTATTCTGAGTTATGCCCGGATGACTCGGTCGGGTAGTACCCGAGCTGTAAGTACATCTCGTTGCGGACCTGCTCTTCGTTTGCCACTTCCGGGTTATTTTTTACTTTATCAAGAATTAGCGGATATGCGTCTTTGCCATTCCATTTATAATCAAGGTAAAACGCCGTGTGGTTAATTCCCGCACATGTAAACTCTATCTCATTATGCTTAGCACCGATCCAATCGGCGAGCATGTTAGCAGTACCTTGAACACTGTGGCACAACCCTGTCAGGTTGACTTTACTGAGGCGTTGCAGATATCCGCATAACATCGCCATTGGGTTTGTATAGTTAAGCACGATTGCGTTGGGACATAAAGCTTCAACATCACGAATTATATCCAACATTACAGGAGCAGTGCGTAAAAAACGCATAACGCCCGAAGGTCCGCGGGTATCGCCGACATTGATGTCTATTCCGTATGCTTTCGGGATTTCGATATCATGCCGCCATACATCTACGCCTCCTTGTAAAATGGTGATAAGGACACCATCGGCACCTTCCAACGCTTTTTTGCGGTCTGTTGTTGCTTGTACTGTCGCAGGGTAATTTCCTGCGGCAATAAGCTTTTTGATTGCCTTTTCTGCGTAACCCAGCCGCCCTTCGTGAATGTCCATCAGGTGGATATGGCAATCCTTAAAGGAGTCATAGCTGAGAATATCCCTTGCCAGTGCTAAAGTAAACCCCAATGAACCTGCTCCGATAAATGTAAATTTCTTTCCCATGTGTGCATTTCCTCTCTCAATTATAAATCATTTTACTTGTTGTAACTGCTTGGAGGGTATCCGGATACCCTCCAAGCAGTTACCTTTTTTCAACAAAATCCAAACAGCTTATTTGCATTTTCATAATAAAACTTCTTCAAAACATCATCAGGCAATCCCAAACCGTATACGTTCCAGCGTCCTTGGCCTGTGCCGCCGTCTCTGTAAGCCGGGAAGTACTCGTCGAAGGTTTCGAAAAACCGGTAGTGATCCGCGTAAAATGCCTGCGTCTTTTCACTGCTTTCACCGAAGAAATAATCAGATCCGAATAAAATTCTGTCCTGATAATTAAGCATAAAAGCTCTTGCCGTGTAAGGCTGGCGACCCAGCAGGTTGTTACGCGCTGCAGTATCTATGTACATATTAGGGTGCTTATCGAGCTGCGCGCCTACCCATGCAAGGTTTTCCGTATTTGATCCTACGTGGGGGATGATGAAGGTAGTGTCGGGGTTCAACATGAGCATGTTATCTTGTGCTTGCATTAATTCCTCAAAAGAGTAGCGGCCATCGCCGTAAAATGACCAATCGGGGTGCTCGCAAAGACTTTCGTAAAACTCATTGTTTCCGTCTACGGGGGTGAAAAAAGACACAGGGTCGGCGATGTGAAAAAGAATTATCAAACCGTATTTCGCCGCTGCTTCCCAAACCGGGCGGAGCCTGTCATCATCAGGTCGTATGTAAGTTTCGCTTGAGTCTTTTAGCGTACAGCCGATGTTTTTCCAAAACTTCAAGCCGCAAATACCCATAGATTTAAACTGTCTGAGTGTTTCGTCGGCATATGAAGCAAAGTCCGGCTCCTCAAGGCGCATCACATCAACAGTAGCAAATGTTCTGATAAAATCCTCATAGCCACTCAAAGACTTAATGTGCTCTTTTAATGGCTCGTCCCAAAACATTTTCAGGTTGATAACGCCGACAATCCCCGAGTTCTTCAAGTAGCTGACGGACTCGCCAATATCCATAGGTTCATCCTTGCCATCGGACATAAGTAAGTTCCCGATATGTATATGTGAATCAAAAACAGGAAACTTAGGCGTCAGTACTTCTGTCTCTTTTACAGTCTGCCTTGATATGGGCGTATAGTCTTTTAATAATAAATCGTTTGTCATGAATAAACTCCATTTAATCGTTATTGGTCAGAATTTATCTTCCGTCATTGCGAGCCGCTCAACAAACTTACTATTTTCATTAACCATATGCGGCGTGGCAATCCAGATTGCGAAAGTCATGCATTAGGAGACTGGATTGCTTCGTGCGCTCGCAATGACGAACAGAGGTGCTGTCAGGAGAACCGTACCCCTGACAACATTTACATCACCCTTTTACACTACCGATGACAAGCCCTTTTGTAAAGTACTTCTGTAGGAACGGGTAAACTGCAAGTATGGGCAGCATTCCCAGAAATAGCTGGGCTGCGCGGCCGGAGCGTGCGTTCATTTGTGCTACGATTTCTCTTGTGTTTGAGCCCGACTGCCTCATAATTTGCTCAAAGTTTACCAGCAGAGTTTGCAGGTATGTCTGCAGAGGATAGTTCTCAACATTGTTCATAAACATCATGCCGAGTAGCCATTCATTCCAATGGAATACGAATGCAAACAATGCGACGGTTGCCAGTGCGGGTTTTAGGACAGGCAACATTATTCGGAACAAAATGGTAAAGAATCCGGCACCGTCAAGCATAGCAGCTTCCTCCAGTTCAGCGGGAAGCGCTCTTATAAAGTTCATAAGGATTATCATAGAAAACACGGGAAGCCCGCCGGGTACGACCAGTGACCAGATTGTATTAAGCCAACCGAGGTTGGAGATCAATATGTAAAACGGAATGAGTCCGCCGCCGAAAATCATTGTTATCGCAAAAAATGCCATATAATAGTTTCTTGCGGAAAATTGTCTTGTGGATTTGGCAAGAGGGTATGCCGTCAATACCATGAGCAGCATATTTATACCGACTCCCAAAACCACCCTTTGAACCGTCACCCAAAATGCCCTAAGAAACCTTCCGCCCAGAAAGGCAAACTCATACGCCGCTGTAGTAAATCCCAAAGGCCAGAAGTTCACTCTGCCTCCGATGACATATGAGGGGGAGCTGAAGGAAATCGCTAATATGTGGATAATAGGCAGTGCACAGGCTAAACAAATCACGGATATAAATACATAGTTGAATACGTTAAAAACCTTTTCGCCTCTTGTTCTAAAATGCATAACGTTTTCCTCCTTCCATCAAAATATTTTGTAGTTTGCGACTTTGTAAGCGAAAAATAGCGAAATTGACATGAGGACAGCAGAGACCACAGAACGCATTAGTCCAACGGCTGCTGCGCGAGCAAACATTCCTCCGCCTCTTCCGAATGCAAGTCTGAAGAGATATGTATCGATAATGTCGCCTGTGGAGTAGACAACAGGTGAGTACAGGTTATATATTTGGTCAAAACCGGCGTTGAGTACACT
>Ga0123353_10007330_pt1 | contig 14876 bp, 4 predicted proteins | sample TergutLab28metaG_3_FD_92763 | JGI IMG/M metagenome (GOLD analysis project Ga0123353, IMG submission 92763) | Labiotermes labralis P3 segment gut microbial communities from Petit-Saut dam, French Guiana - Lab288 P3 | ecosystem: Host-associated > Arthropoda: Insects > Digestive system > Gut ... | reverse complement strand
TTGAGCGTAATTTTAAATGAATAGCATGTAATTTGACCGAATATATTCCCATGCGACTCAAACAGAAAAATTTCCTCCAGTCATACGTCCGTTACAGTGTTGAATATTACATGCATTTAGCTTTTACCGAGAACTTTAATCACTTCAGATTTACAACCGTCCATATATTTCTTTTCTGTATCCATCGAAATTAACGTTATAATTCAGTCCAATAAATTCTCACCACCTCTGCAATAATAACATTTTCAGTTCTAAGCAAACACCTTGCACAGGAACTGTTAATACATTCTGACAATTTTTTTTCGGAAGTAAAAATAGGCCGTTAGACAGATCGTTTATAACAAAACGTTTTTGAACTCATAAAGTTTCTTCATGGCGGACGTGCAGTAAAGTAGTAATATAAGGTTTTAACATTCCTCTACGAGGTAGCTTTCGCTGGCCTTTAGTACACAGACCACAAATATGGGAACATACACTCACATAGACACATGCATTTGGAAATAATTATATGGTTTTTAATTTTAAATAAATCAGCAAAAAAGGCAAGAGGAATCTCATCAAATTAAATGAAATTAATTTTTCCCTCTAATTTTACTCTATACTCAGGGACAGGGAAACATTTCACCACCCAAGCGGCTTTGATTGTCAAGGAAGACTTTGTTACATGAGGATCCACTTTTACCTACATTTGACGTCTAAATTTTATAAGATTTTTTATTAGGGATTTAAACTTGTTTTGCAGAATATGCATGTAATATGCATGCTCTAGTCACGAAGCTTCACTGCAGGACTCACTGGGAAACTACGTGTATTTTAAACAATGCTCTACCTAAAGCAGAATGTATTTCCTTTTTTTTTTTAACTTATGCCGAACCTCGGACAGGTAGGCCTAAAGTATTTTAAACTCTTAATGTGTTTGGAGCATATAAATTTACCGCATAATATGTATATTTTGTTAAAGATTTTGGGATGAGCCTCATTGTGTCATCCGCTTTTTACAGGTATAATCCTTCTTGCCGAATCTAGTGACTACGAGGATCCAATCCCATAATAGGAATCTTCCTATTACACGTATGCAACCCGCAGAATCTCGGGAAAAGCGTCGCGATAATTGAAGGCAATTAATGGAATACATTTAGACTAGGTTCCTGCATTTGAGCAACGGATCAGTGATTATTTCAAAAACAGCAGTGAGATTATGTAGTTTGCAGTTGTATGGTCCAAAATACTACAAAAATCCAGGTGGAGGAACGTGCTGTGCACATAGAATCTGTAACTACAGTTAGAATATTTACAATTAGAATTACATTTGCAGTGCTACATTACGGCATAGACTGTGCGTATATTTATAATCTTCAATGTTTTTCACTTAGAACCGATACACACACACATTGTTTCTTCGTTCTTACTGTGAAATTGTTTAAAGAGCGAAACTAAAATTAATGGGAGAAAGCAACTATGGTCCTTTGGAATTCACTATTACTGAATTTGCATAATATGTTATACAAAAATCGCAGATTTTATTCCAGGTTATAAATCTTTCGACGGAGCTGCAGTACCTCTGCTTAATGAGAAAGAAGCGTGATACTTCTTGTCTTATTACTGTAACCGTCAAGATCACCATCACATGAAGTGGCTGCAGATATTAGAGTAGGACTGAGAAGTTGAAAAGTCAGAGCAGTCAAATAAAAAATCAACTACGAAATAGGCCATCAATTTAAAGGGAATTTATTAGAATCAACCTGAGTCATAACATTTTCTTCAGCTAGAGGCAGAGTAACAGTTTTCATTTTCTTGTTCGCCTGTAAACTGTAGATATATTTTTTAGCCACATTGTCACCAAACATAAGATTCTGTAATTAAGTTATATGTTCCTCTTATAGAAAATGACAAAATTTACTTCATAAATGTTATTACTATCTACTATTTAAATATTGCCACCATTAATTCCACACGATTTTTGTCTAGTTTAGAGAATTCCTTCGTGCAGCCACGTGAGATTTTTTGACTCATTCAATTAGCAAAAATGGAAAAAAACTTCTAAAAAATACAATCTGTAGCTATAATTCTGTCAGGTAGCTGTACATTGATCTACTATTAAGCAATAAGTCATTGCTTCAATCACTATTCACGCTAGCTGATTCGGAGTTACACGTTTAAAGTATTCTCTTAGCTAGAAGCATATTTTAGCTTGGTGTTAAAATTTCTTTTTTTTATTTCTTTCAGCAACAATGTTTGCCTAGCAACAGTAATCCATGTAATGTTTTATTTATAGTAGTGTGTAATTCCGCCAGGCCTACTACAGATATATAAGTTCCTGGCACAGATCAGTTAGGTGCGCCCCGAATAGGCATTTGAAATATATTACTGTCCTCCAGTGGCTTTCAGTTACTGTCGACATAAACTAAGACTCGCCAACAACTTATCGACTTGTAAAGACGTAATCTGAATTTTTCAGACTTATATAAAGTAAACTCAAACTTTGTACCTTTGCTTATGCCAAAACGTAGAAATTCTTCCACACTCCACAACCGTCTCCTAAACATTTAAACTGATAATTTTATGCAAATGAGATTATCAAACTTGGTCAACTGAAAATACCCATAAATTCAAACAGCTGAATCTTGCAACACTGACCTGATGTACAAAACAATTTGCTTTACCACAGACTTATTTATAAATGCCATTATCTTCATTTATTTGTATTCTGAAAACGTATTCTTTATTCGATTGGTGGCCAGTATTATAATGCTCAAAGATTTATTAACACTTATATAATTAGGTTCATGTGATCAACCTTTTGACGCCTAATGTCAACCATAGTGGTCGTACCGCACCGTTAACATCTAAAGTTGCATTTTATATATTTATTCAACAAATATAGCTACTGAATATTTTAAACATGGTATATACTCTCTGTTTTTTTTCTTCAAAATGCAGTTTGTTTCATAATTCTAACCTATTTGGTTCCTGTATTATTCACATTTTATATACAGGGTGTACTAAAATTCAAAAAATAATTCCGGCGTCAAAAGATTAAGGAGTATGAGGTTTATTGGGTGACGTAAGTAATAATGTATGGTATATTATAAGCACAAGAGGAATTAATTTAAATTTTAGAAACTTCAGATAACAGTCTACTTGCGTGATTCACGATCATGTGGAATTATTAGGTTAAATATGATGTTAAATAAATTGTTTTAAAGTCTGGAATACCTTAAATCAGGCTCAGCATAACGCATTGTCCTGTAGCTGGTTTTTGCTAGTATTAGGGCAAAGCGCGTGATTGCAGTCTGCTTGACTGACTGAGCAAATATTGGTTACTTCCGGGCTCTGTTCGATCCACTTACTTAACAACTATAGTACGTAATTTACATATCATCTACAGGCTCGTAACATTAATTGCTTTCAATTAATTTATTATTATGTTTATGTCATAAACAGCTTGATCCTCTTCGGAAATGGTGAGGTAATTAATCGTTTCCTATCGACACTGTGACATTTCACCTTAGAGCCACTAGAGTAATTTTAAAGGCAGTGATTTCGTAAAATTAACATCAGCATGATATGTTTAAAGACTCCCAAAATTAATAGTGTGATGTACATAAGAGCACAGTATGCGATTTCATTAAAATAATGTTGTGATAAATCTGTATGAAGCACAAAACAGTGTTGTTGAAATTAATTTGTGTTTAGCTAGCAAGTTAAAATTCCGAAAATCCTGAAACAAGGAACTCACTCCCACACAGAACATGTCAGTTCTCTCTTTGAACTATGGAAGCGAAATCAAATAAATTAACGTTAGAAGCAAAGTACATAAAACGTGCTTTGCTTCCCTTAGAGTCTGGCTCAGGCAATTACAGCACTCAGGTAAATGGGTCGGACATATTCCGCAGTTTCTGCAGTACTTTGTGACATGTCGTCGATTGCCACCGTTTCTAACCAGGATGGAAATTTTGTGGAAGAAAGAGTGCTTCCAGTTCCTTTACTGCGTGTCTAAATTCAGCAGTCTGGCTATATGTAATGCGTGAATAGGGTTTGAAATTTTGGTATAGCAATAACATCTGACTCAGTTTCTTGCTTTAATTTTTTATTATAGATCTCAGATTTGCTGAAGTGTCCACTGTATGATCTATTTACGGTCAATTTATTGTTTTTTATCTTACCGCATTCCACCTATCTAAAATTTACAGGAATAAAACTCAGATTAACAAATAGAATATTGATCGTGTAATTATAATGAGAATTCGGAATGCATCCAAAAATTCTATGCCTAACACTTTGTCATTTGTGGTTGCCGTACGTACATTTAAGCTAAGCAGTGCATTTTATATTTTGGTTTAATCTGTTAAAGCCGCTATAAGAAGCAGGCTTAGGAACAAAGGTAAATGTTGCATATTAAATTAGAACACTGAATTTAGAGGAACTAAACTGCTAAGATGGTCTCTTCTCTAGTTAAAGTCCTGATGGTTCCAGGTCGTTGAGGCTCCCAAGGTTGCTTGACATTCGACACAAGAAGAAGGCTGTCAGTTTTACATACCGAACTCCCCCATTAGGTATCCTTGGTACTCACTCGTGTTAGAAACTGAGGCGACCCAACGGACACAGTGAGGGAAGAAATACTAAGTTACTGAAAAATCTCAATAACCCCATCGGGAATCGAAACCTCAACATTTCGGCTCTTAAAGCAGTGCCTCAACCAACTGCTCCACCGCGTACCTCTGTTCCATCCGAAACCCACTCTTATAACTCCAGTCTCTACCTTCGATTTTCAAGTGTAAATTGAATTTTTTGTCTATTTCCGAAGAATAAAACTTGAATAATGTCCTGTAACTGCGACATCAGCTATCAATTTAGAGATGAGCTCAATGTATCTGCTAAAACTGTTGTTCATAATCTCAGTTAGATGCGGTATTTATTAGAGAACAAATTACTGAATGTCACCTTCATTGTACATCATTGTCAAAGTCAAAAGATTGGAACATATCAGGCTAAATATTAATGGCTTTCAGTATTCCTCATCAATGTCAACATGACGTGTAGCTTCGCTTGAATACAAAGAATTCCACGTGTCTCACATATGAATTTACTAATCAGCAGGTAAGCATGAAAACATTCTTACAATAAGTCACACCAACTGAAGACAAATTCCGCGTAACAATAACATAATCTACCATAATAGAAATAAGGCTATATGAATATAAGTTATTAAATCGAAAACTGTCCTTTCAATGAGTAAGGAACAAAGAGGTAAATTATGTCAGTGTTTCTTGTTTACCTATTTAGGACACCCGCGATGCGATCACAACACGTGTGAATTGGAACGTGTTGAAGTGGCATTACTTTATTACTTCGTGGCTGAGAAACAAGCAAAGTTCACACCCACGAAACTCTATAAATTTGCTTATACTTGGAAATATAATGTTAGGAAGTATTTAAATTTGTAAAAGAAGAAGTGTTTGTTACTTTGCCACTACAGAATAAAAGTTCTCAGCAATGACACAAATGCATAATTAATTTGTCGTCCTTTGAGTTATAAACAGGTGCAGATAAAAGAAAACGCCACTTTCAAGCCGAAGTTTACACCAAATTTATAGATTTTCACATTGTTAACTGAGGTTATAATGTAGTTTAAGAAAATTATAGAAGCCGGCATGCCTAAATTTGTGATAGTAGCTAACAGTAAAACCAGTCAAAAGCCGCAGAATCACAAGCAAATATACCCCCTAACATTAGCTTAAAATTCGGACAAAACGTGGGTTACTTAAATTCTGCCCCACATAGGAAGATCTGTTTAGAGTGTTATGTGGTGTGTTGGGAACCTTAACTAGAGTTGTTCTTATCAGCATTGTCGCCCCGTACTGCATGTCCGATAACCTGCAAAAAGAAAATGTAGCGTTGAAATAATGTAATTTTGTGCACTGATGGTATATACGATATGGAAACAGTCTTGAAGTAAATTACTGTTTTCCGAAGAACTTTTCTTCGGAATAAAATAGGATAGAGTTTTATTATTAAAATTTTTTTATTCAGTTTTTTATACCTTAAATAAGGCTTATGTGTCAAATTTACATAATTTTAATTTGTTTTATTACATTTTCAAACTAATTTTAGCGTAAAACACATGGAAAAACACTTATTCAGGCTGCATACTCACGGGAAATATTGCTGCGAGTTACAAAACCCCTACTTTAGGATATACTTTCGAGTTAATGTCGTTCTTGATAGGAGGAGTTTATAAATAAATTCACACCTGCCACCTATATTTGTCGGACCAAAAGTGTATATAGAGAAAAAACGAACTGAAAATGTACATTTTGGGTGAAAAGTATTAGTGTGATTAGATAACAAAAATGTTCAGCTTTCTTGTAATGCACATATAATCCATATATTTTAAAAAGTTTCTTAAGTCAAATTGGTCGCTGAAGGATACAAAAGCAGATTCAGCGTGAGAAATGCTTACTGCTGTTTGTATCCTTTGTTCTTTCTCTCTCCTATCCAGAACTTCATAATTAAATATACAGGAGAGAAACGGAGTTTTAACACAATTTTCGTGTTTCAATTTGTATACTTTACTGTACTCAAGAAGCATAAGAGTGGGAAAAATGGGTAGTAACACGACTGGCTAAAATTTGACCTGTAGAAATTAAAAAAAAAATTGAAGATAATTTCAGCAACCTAGAATAATACGTATCTATGCTTATAGAAGTGCTTGCACAGCTAAATGCCGTGACTGACAGAGAATAAACGAATATATTTAAAGGACTTTTTAAACTTAGTAACTTTATACCACAGCTTAATTATTTGTGTTTTTCCTGTCTATTTCCTTATTTACGAAGCTAAAAAGTGTTAAGTAAAAGTTATACTTACAATTTTGTCAGTTTATGTATGCTGTTAATTTTGTATTAACCACCCGCGAAATAAAGTTTATCGATTAATTTAATATTAGAATTCCAAAATTGTAATTCACTTCACACTATTGCCCAATGCCATACTTATTTGTTAACATGTTTTGTTTTTCTGCATTTGTCATAGTTTCATTTAATGATTGTTGAACGCAACAAAACACGTCTTTTACTTCCTGAATCCAAATTCGAGAAAGCGCATCTTCTTCGTTTATATAACTTCCACATTGATAGAACTGGAGAGCGATATTAATATCAGACTTTCATAAAACTTAGTGCTTAATGAGACCGTGTGATTATTCCTTATGATTTTTCACCTGGCCCTAAGATAAATTTTGAAGTGTGATTTGCTGTGTCAAAAGGTCGGAATCAAGCTGGAACACGGCGTCCCAGGCAGCATACAACACAAGGACTTTTTGAGATATATGATATGTGTTAAACCTCTAACTAATTTACGACTGTCAAAAGATATCACTCTTCATGTTTCACGGCGGTTCTTAACTTCTGAAACTAAATGCTGCTTGAGATTAACAAATTTTGAACCTATTACTTGGCTATGACTCACACGCTGATATGCCAGGAACCTACGTTTTCCCTCTCTTCTTTAGATGTAGGTATATAAACGTTTTGAGTTAGTAGCTACCACAACTTCCTAGATATAAATATCGAGCAAGTAAACTTTATCTTTGGTTCTTACGTCCGGGTTTCGAACTGTAGTTTGATGTCTAGAGAAGGCTGTTTCCTTAACCACTGCACCTGTGCCAGCCTGCTCCAAAGACAGGATATAAAAATACCTGGAAAATAAAGATGTAAATATTTAAAGAAATGGACGTGCCAGAAAATGATTAGTGCAGAGTTTTAAAATGCAGAAGTGTTAAATAATGTGGTTACACTTCTACATGATTCTGTAGAGAATACAATAGTAAAAATTCCTAAAGAAAACTAGACAAATTTCAACGCAATTGCTTAAATTGCTAACGAATCTAGAGGGAAAGATAAAGCAGCAGGACAACACCGGCCAGAAACAACATAAATTTGAACTTCTTATTAAATTATTTCGGTATAAAAAGGCGATTTTTTAAAATAAATTTGGGACTGACAAGAGCACATTTTGTTTAATCGGAACTCGCAGTCTCTCTACTGAGTCAATATTTCTCTAGAAGCAATTCTGAAATATGACAATTAACTTGGATCGTCGTTAGAATCGCCTATATTTTGTGAGTTTGTTGATCCTTCTTCTGTTTCAATTTGTTACGCACACTTCTCTTTTCTGTTGAGGTAGATTTATTCTTAATTTTTTCCGAAGACTCGCTCATATTTTCTTGAAAGGTACTTTTGATAGATTATTAGTTAGAATCGAGTTTACATTCTTTTATTTTGAATCGTACTCTTTCTAGGCCATGCTTAGAAAAGCGTCTAACGTCCCTTAGACTACCAGGATTCATGACATTTTTGAAGTAGTTAGTGATCCAGGAAAATCAGATCATGTGGCTTGAGGTTCATTACTGGTATTGGAAGCTGAAGCATAGCAGAAGAGTAGATGTATCTGCGACACGAGCCCTTATGAATCATAAAAACATCCCTGGAGTCCTTCTCTTGTATTAGCAGGAAAAGCGACAAGATGCGATAACAGGAATATCTTGTACTGTCATATTGCTCACTGAATGCAATAGTGGCACAACCCAAAATTTGCCATTTGAGGTTAATACTAAGATTAAACTCAAAAATACAAAAACTGAATCTGACAATACCGGCACCCAGCGGGGTTTTTCAGACTAATAAATGTGTTGGTTTGGTCGTATGTAGCTGTTATATTTGTTTTCTCAATCGTAGAATTAACCCCAAATGGCTATTTTTGAGTTGCATTCAGTGAGTTATATTTGTAACAGAATTTTTAGTTGTTTATGTATCACATGCACGATATGCATACGTCTTAAGTAGTCCATACAAAGACGTGTAAAAGTATTTTGTACATAAAACCAATTTTGTAGTAATAAAACTTCCAACCGCCCCTGTGCTGAGAAGTGAGTGTACTAACTTCCCTAAAAGATAAGCATTAACATATGGGCTATCTGTTGTCCTGGGTCATGTCCTTGAACATCAATTGACAGGTAAGTGAAAGCTACTTAACATAAGGTGTTTGTTAATAACAGCTTCTTTATGTACAAATTCGTAAAAACAATAAAAGCAGATACGAAGTTTAGAGTAACAATAGAATTATCTGTCTGATTTGAATGTGCTCACTACAAAATGACGACTGTAGGGTGGTGTTTTCTTTGTCAGTCTTTGTTGTTCTTCTCTCTGTGTCTTGGTAAGTACACAAGGGAATAATCTGAAAATCTTCCGCCGCAGTCCTTAATGAGGTTTTAAGCTTTCGCGGCATTATGTCAAGGCGTATGCTGCTAAAATCTGTCCATTTCTTGTACTTACACACTTTTACGTGTATTATGAGGGAAAGAAAAGAAAAGAGTTTTGATGAAATCAAACACTGACTTTCTAATCGGAAGCAGGTCAGTTGAAATCATTTAGTCAACGAGCCCCAGCCTTTGAGCGCAGACCTGCCCCATTGCCAAGTTCTTTACGTTTTAGAGTACATCAGTCTCAAATACAAAAATACAAAGTAAGCCTGTAAATGTAAATAAACAAATGATAGCCAAGATGAAAGGCTATTCTTTTGGTGAAAAAATACCAGATGTTGCAGTAAAGAAATTTTACACATATAACACTTTAAAAAGCAATGGAAAAAATACCTAACCTAAAAATAAAACTCCAAATCTCCTTCCCCTCACAGCTCAGAAGAAATTAACCTTGCTTTTCGCGCTCTGAAGAAACAATCGAACGCTAGAATTTGACAAGTGGTGCTGTGTCAGTAGGGTTCAAAGCCCTTGAGCCAATCTACAACTGTAGCCAAATTATCCCCCAATTCCTTCTATCAAAAACCTAACTATTCAAATTAAAATAAATTCCATTACTCCCTACTGATTTGCAGGTTTCATACGTGGTCTTTCTTCTAAATGGAAGACCAAATATAGAGAGATTTTGAGGTCAATACGAGCATAAATTGCAGGCTGTATAAGTAAACAAAGAGGGTTATTTATTAAAGGCTCCACAGCTTATTTAAAATTAGAAGTAATGTAAAACCTCTAGGTATAAAATTCCGCTCATTCCTCAAGAAAAGGGTGTTGAACCACCCACTCAATTCCCTTCGATAATCAAAGATCCGCTAAAATTCAGAGCTCTTATTACCGGGCCTAACAGGGGGTATTTCCCATCCTCCCTTGACAAAGACAGGGAGCAACTCTATAGTGAAGCATCGTGTTTCAATTCCTATTTTAACATAGGGTAGTGGATAAATTCCAGACAATCATTCTTAGAGCCATTAGATTCGTGTACAGATGAATCTGGTAATTTGTACGTGACTTCCTTTATCTGTAAGCGGCCAGGCGTCACGGATGTGGAGCGCCAACCGAGTGGCCAAGGACGTGGTATGTGCTATATCACTAGAGCCGTTAGTCAGAGACCTATTTAATTTCCCTTACTTCCACCTTGCCAAACACTTGGCAGAGTGACGATTGCCAGAGAAAATACAAGACGATTTCCTGAGTCCAAACACCCTACGTATCCCTGCACTTACCTCCATTCTCGGTAGGGCTTAACTGAAGGCTTCACAGGAAGAACCGGGCGCCTAGTATTCTAGCCCATGTCAAATTCATAATTTTTATTATTGCCACATATTAATACGGTGATAGGAACAGGGTATGTGAGATGGGAGGGGCATATATCATGCATGGGAGACACGAAATTAGCATTTGCATTTTTAGATATGTGAAATGTGTCACTTTGGGAGAATGAGGCGTATTTATCTACTGATTTATTCATGGTATATTTCGGAAAACTCTCAGTAACACAGATAATATAATCAATATATCATCCAACATATGCACTCTGCGATACACCACATACGACCTACATCAACCCTTACATGTTTCAGCACCGAGGTGCCAAAATATGTAGAAATTTGTATAGGTCGTAAATGGCATATCGCAGAGTGCGTGTGTTCGATGATATATTGATTGTAAGAACATGCACTGAATGAATAAAAAAAATGTGTCTATGTTGTCATATATTATGGTAATTAATGAATAAATTTATAGAGCTGTAATTGAAGGCTCTTGTGATTCGATATGACGTACTTCTCCGTACAGGTACATGGAGGGAGTGAGGTAAAAGCCATAATTCTCAGGCAGAATAGCTGGTGTCCTGCCGAGATTTGAGCCAAGTATGTCCCACTGCAGAACAGGATCACCTCGTCTTTCGGTACATAGGTGCAAATGGAAGCATTTCAATAAAACTCATCATAGGAAAATAAGATTGCGGGAAAGTGTACTGGATTCGCCAGGCTCAGGAGAGGGATCAGTGACAGGCTATCGCAAAGACAAAAACAAACCATATTTCGTATACCACCAAAAAAGTTTACATTTTTTTGGAGTAGTTCATTTACCGTCAGTTTTTCAAAAACAAGTTATTGGCTATTACATAAGCGTACTGGGAACCTGGGAAACCGCAGTTGATATTATTTAATATTGTTGAAAGTTATTTCCGCAGTAGCAATGTATCTTTTCAAGTCTGGGTTTCTGGTTAAAAATACATTCACTCTACACCCCTTAGATATTTTGAGCTATAATTTTGGAACGTTTGCCAAAAATACATTCACTCTACACCCCTTAGATATTTTGAGCTATAATTTTGGAACGTTTGCCATAATAATTAACGCGTGCCTGGAATTTGTGCATTGATCACTTTCATTCAGCTTTAAATGCCTGTATGATGTATCTAACAAAGTGTCATACATGATTGTAACAGAAATTTTATTGACCATTAATATATGTGTAGGTATCAGGGATTCCCAAGTCAATGGTTGCAACATTACAAGGTTTTCCTTAGGGAGAGTCGTCTAAAGGGACTTGAACTGCCAAAACTGCCAAGGATACAGGATTAAATATTTTTAATTTTGTTTGCAGATAGTGTAAATCCTTTCAAATGGTGTTTCAAAATATGTTTAAAAAATGCGAGGAATCTGTGTTTTTACAGAATGCTGATAAGGCACTGATATCATTTGGTCAAAAGTCAACTGTGCGCTAAATCATTGTTTGGAAAAAAAATGTTTAAAAGAACTGGATGTTACGGAGAGTCCGTAGCTGAATTGAACTTTGAAACATAACACCTGTTACCACTAATATAACGAAGTCGTTACATGAACAAATGACGTGTGTGTTGGCTACTCACGTAACTATAAAAGTTTCATGACGGGAAACAAAATAGTAGCTTTTTCCTCTTATTTGCCTATCGTCCATTTAGCAATGCTGTTTGCACACATGGTCAACTGTCAGCGTGATCAGTGAAAATTAAAATGAACATGAAATTTGTCGCAAAACTTGAGATGATATTTTGATATTTGCCCGGGGGTCGCTAGAAACCCGCTGAAGAACCTCAGTCAGAACACAAGATATACGGACCGAGATTTGAATTCGACATCTTCTGCTATGTTTATCCCTAAAGGGAAATATGAATTTGACATTCAGAGGGCCGTGTATCGTGACATATTCTTATAATAAAACCACCTAGATAAACTAATTTCTCAAATTTATTTTTAGAATAGAACTCTACAAGTTTGGGGCAGGTTTTCTGTCCATCATCAGGGGTGTAGTACTGTATACACAGCAATAGGTTTAAGTCATACAGGTTATGCTGACTGTTTGCTGACATATACCTATTGCTGTGTATACAGTACTAGACTTCTGATGATAGACAGAAAATCTGTCCCAAACATGTAGATTTCTATTCCAAAAATAAATTTGAGAAATTAGTGCATCTCGTTGGTTTTATTTTAAGGAAATATGAAGTTTCACCTTTATATAAAAAACATGCGAAATTATTGTTTTATATATTGTAACCTTCATGTATCTATACAGAATAACAGAAGTTTTGGACTGAATGATATCAGGCATTTCGTACATTTATTCTGTTCTTATTTTATTTAGGGATGATATTTTTATTTGTAAATATCATTTGCAAATATTTTAGCTCTGTCATAATTCCGAATGATATCTGCCTAACGTAAATTTTTCTACATTCTTTGTCAGCCATGAATATGTATTTGTTTTTTGCTACATTTGGTCTAGACCATCGTCTCTGTTATAAAAGACTTTTTTTTCATTTTTTGTGGAATAGGCTGCATTGACATCGTACATCTGAACTCGGCAACTATGTTTAGGCGAGAGACATGAAGTGGAACGAGAAGAGTAAATGGACGTAAAAGCATGATGAGTAAGCTGTTGCACATATTTCGCTCTGACACAAAGTGCTTGCACCCTCAGGAGTACTCTTATCTCACTTGCTGTTGAACTCACACTCCTGAATATACGTCACTTCAGTGTTGGCTGGAAATTGAGATTCTTGTTTCAGCTGCAACTCTAACAAAGTTTAGTCTCGAAATCATAGTGAAGTTAACTTTAATTAGTGAAAGAAAAATTTACAGTATGTAGTATCAATGTTATTGTAAATTTGATAATCGTAAGATTAATTGAAGATGTTTCTTTTTTCATTATTGTTGTTGAAACTCACTTAATTTTATCACACTATTATTGTTGTTACCATCACACTGGTTCACCTAGTTTATAAGTACAGGTTTTACCAAAGCTAACCACAGAGCTCTTCGGCGAAATGTATTCACACTGCACTTCTCGTCTCACGGAGACGCTGATCCAGTTGTGAAGTCGTATTAGCTTCTGGGTAATTTCGGCCACTATAATTAGGCTATATTCCAGTGTATCTGTACTGGACTAATTACTGCAAGCATCAAGCTTTGAGACCACGTCGTTGCTTTCTTCGTGTTTGTTCTCCACGTTGATTGGATCACAACTGAGTCCTGTTGTAGGTTGTGCGTGTCTTGGGCACACACACAAAAAGGTTTTAACCTTGGTGACAAATAAAACTACTGAGAGGTGCCTTACCCTATTTGACGGTTACGTTTATTTTGGATACTAAACTTCTTAGGATATGCCTTATATTTTGTAATATTTCCAACTAATTTTTAAGCATAATCACAATATTGGGAAGGCCTAAGCGAGTGTTTTTCACCCAATATATGTATCAGGCATTCCAAAACACGTTAAATAGTGCGAAAAATCAACACAAAATTCTACCTATTTTTCGACATGTCTGTACGTTAACTACAAACCTTAGACCAAAGGCCAGCTTCCATTCCATCGGGCCCAAATCGCCATATATTTTTGGCGTTTATCAACTTTCTTCAATTTGACTGATATTTGAGAACTTGTTATAGAGCAAGAGGTGAGTTTCGAAACTTAACTTCAAAAGTCCTATGAGCCAGCGTTGTTCACGTTCATATTTTCATGAAAGCCTTGTAATATGTCTTGTTTGCATTAAGCAAGTTTTCGTTTTAAGGACGTGTCTGTACATCTATCGAACCTCTGCAGCGTCTTGTGCCCGGTAGAAATTTACAGCATTTGATGAACCGTGATTTTGTGGTCTATAGTGAGAGTTGTGAGAGGAATGTAATTGTGTGTCATATAGGTGTAATATAACTGTTATTACTCAAATAGCTTGAAGCTTATACGAATGTAAAATTAAGTATACGAAATCGGAACACGTTCTTTTCATTTCTCCTGTTCTCATCCAAGAACTTGTAATTTTTTAACGATTTTATTTCAGCCGAATAGAAGGACTTCGAAAGCTTCGGGCGATGCACGACGTATTTTAACAAAAAAATATAGCGACATTACGAATTTTAACTACACACAAACTATTACATTAATTAAAACATGCGTTTATTAAATGTTATTGTCTGATATTCATTGCATCTGTAGTCCGAAACATAGTTGCTGAATTCAAATGCTATTGACTATGTCTTCCTTAAAGAAGATATTGGTCTAGCCCTTAAGAAATGAC
>Ga0123353_10007328_pt1 | contig 14878 bp, 9 predicted proteins | sample TergutLab28metaG_3_FD_92763 | JGI IMG/M metagenome (GOLD analysis project Ga0123353, IMG submission 92763) | Labiotermes labralis P3 segment gut microbial communities from Petit-Saut dam, French Guiana - Lab288 P3 | ecosystem: Host-associated > Arthropoda: Insects > Digestive system > Gut ... | reverse complement strand
TACTGCCTGCGGTAATGCGCAGATCATAATTCCCCGGAGGCACTCGGAGACGAGTTGAGCTTACCTGCTCAACTTCTCCGGCTACATTCATCTCGGAAATTGTTCGCAGTTGATTGTCGATTAGTCTCAGGTTCCAATATGACCCTGTTTCACTCTGCTCTACCAACGCGTTGACATAAATCACCATTACCCCGTAGTCATCGATATTGATACGGTGCCTGACGATTTGCGTTGCCGTGTGTAACCTCATGGTATACTGAGTATTGAAAGAAAGATCATCGGCATGAATACACTCACCGCAAAGGGAAGAATAAACCAGGAATAATACCAGGATCCGGAAAACCATCCGGAAGCATTTATTCCACAATGGCATTGATTTCGCCTCCGTATTATATCAGGTACAAGCATACTTATAAACATGCTGGTAATGATCCGGAACTTAGTATATCACAACCAACACAGTCTGCAAAGTCGGAGATTCAAAAACCGTAATATGCAGGAACTACAGCTTTATTCACAGAAATAGTGATATGATACTTGCACATAAAGAACAGACGAGTCCAGACTATGAGGAGGTTAATCTTATGCCTTGTCTGCCTAATCGCCGTTTGTCACGTCGCGATCTTGTTATCGATGACTATCATGGAACTCAGGTCGCCGATCCGTATCGCTGGCTCGAAGATGACACCGCCCCTGAAGTACAGCAGTGGATAATTGATCACCATGGGGATTTTGAGAGTTATATCAGCCAGTTTCCTCTGCGGGCAGAACTCAAACAAAGATTCACCAGGTTGTGGAGATATGCCAAAGCCAGCGTTCCGCAGCTTGTTGATAACCATTATTATACCTGGCGCAGCGATGGAATGCAGAATCAGTCTGTTCTCTACCGTTCAGCGAGTCCGGACCATCCCGGAGAGCCTATCTTCGATCCCAACCCGTTATCCCCTGATGGGACTGTCGCTGTTAACGCCCGCGCTTTCAGCCCCAAAGGGCGCTTCTTCGCATACGGACTATCCAGCAGTGGTTCCGATTGGCAAATTATAAGAGTTCTGGACATCCATAATAAGGAGAACCTTCAGGACCTGATTGAGCATGTCAAGTTTTCGGGCATTACCTGGTTACCCGATGAGAGTGGATTCTTCTATACTCGTTTCCCTGATCCCCAAACGACTACCATGGTAGCAGCCTCTGCTCTGAACCCCAAGGTATACCTGCATATCCTTGGTAAGGACCAGAGCGAAGATGCTCTTATCTACGAAGATCCTGAACACCCAAACTACAACTTCCGCTTTTTTTCTGATGATGCTCATAAATGGGCTTTCCTCTCTATAAGTTACGGAACTCTACGCTTAAATCAACTCTATTACAAACCCCTGGCCGACCTTGATAGTCCTTGGCACACAATATCTGCCGATTTCGCAGGTGGCTATGAGGTAATAGGCGTGCTCGGTGATACTGCCTTTATTTATACCCAAAAAGATGCTCCTTTCGGGAAGATAGTCAGAATCAATCTTAGTGTTGCTGGAGGTGCAGATTTTCACACTGTACTTGCAGATCAGGGCGAGATGCTGGAAAGAGTTACCATCGTCAACAACCAATTACTCTGTATCTCATTGCACCATGCCAGTCACCACCTGAGTCTATATGATCTTGATGGTTCATTACACAAAGAGATCCCCCTGCCTTCCCTTGGGTCTGTGCGGGATATATCAGCAGAACCTGAGGGCAAGGAGTTTTATATTCAGTTTAGCAGTTTCCTTTGTCCTGATACCATATTGCGATACGACTTTATTGATGATACACTAAAACCCTGGTTCGAGCCGGTAGTAGACTTTCCTTTCGACCAATATGAAACCGTTCAGGAATTTTATCCATCAACTGATGGCACCTTGATTCCCCTGTTCGTGACCAGGAAGAAGGGTCTGCAAAAAGATGGCAGCCATCCGACAGTTCTCTATGGCTACGGTGGCTATAATAGCAACCGAGTCCCCGCTTTTTCGGTGCCGGTCCTGGCATGGCTGGAAAAAGGAGGTGTTCACGCAGAACCATGTCTGCGCGGAGGAGCCGAATATGGCGAAGCCTGGCACCGTGCAGGAATGTTGGAGAGCAAGCAGAATACCTTCGATGACTTCATCACCGCAGGTGAGTATCTAATTCGCGAAGGGTATACCAGCAAGGGGAAACTGGGGATAATGGGTCGTTCAAACGGAGGCTTGCTTAGCGGAGCCTGTGTAACTCAGAGACCGGATCTTTTTGGTGCTGTTATCGTCTGGGTACCTGTGTTGGACATGCTGCGATATCACTTGTTTACCTCCGGTCGTAACTGGATCGGCGAGTACGGATGCTCGGAAGACCCGGAACAGTTTGCATTCCTCTATAAGTATTCACCTCTACATAATGTCAGGATGAACACGGTTTATCCTCCAACGCTGGTGATGACCGCCGATACCGATGATCGCGTCGTACCTTCTCAGGCACGCAAGTTTACAGCAACTATTCTCGCAGCAGATGCAGGGACTAATCCCATCCATATACGCGTTGAAAAAGCTGCAGGCCATGGTCAGGGCAAACCCATCGCAAAGCTTATCGATGAGCAAACCGATTTGTACTCCTTCTTTGTCGCCAATTTAATCTAAAACAAACTACCCTGTTAGATGAGGGTTCCACCCTCATACTCCCGGTCATTCCAGCAGGCAAAGCCTGCCTGCATTCACTGGAGCTATGCTCCAGCACCGCGCATTAGCGCGGTGATAGCCGCACATATCTATTAATCTTCAGGGTGAACACAGTTCATGTGCGTCTCTCAACTCATCGCAGATATGGAGGAGATACCATGTCCAGTAATCTGGTGGTCCGCCGGGTTGTAGATAGCGACCGCTTCCAAATCAAAGAATTCCTTACAGAGCATTGGGGTGATTCTCGCCTGCTCAACTCCAACTCGGAGCATGAAGCAAGCGAACTCCCCGGGTTCATTGTCTATCAGGAGGGTTTCATCGTCGGGTTGCTGACCTATGCCATAGATGGTGACTCCTGCGAGTTAGTAACGATTAATTCCACTATGACGGCAAGTGGTATAGGTTCCATGCTTCTACGCAGCCTGGAGTATGAAGTCACGCAGGAAGGATGTAAACGTATCTGGGCCATGACCACCAATGACAACATGCTGGCACTGCGTTTTTATCAGAAGCGGGGTTACGATATTAAAGCGGTTTACAGGAACTCAATAGAAGCTCTGCGACTGAAGAAGCCAACCATTCCTGTGGTTGGCGAAGAAGGCATATTGGTTGTCAGTGAGATTGAGGTTGAGAAACTCCTTGATACTGTATAGAGGCGAATGAGTGTTAACGCGACTCCCCCACCGCCTCGTGTGATGGGGGATCTGTTTATATTTCGAGAGGAGTGGCGAGCAATGAGTCGCTACGGAGTTGCCATAGATCGTAAATGGCAAAAAAGATGGGAAGAAAGTGGAATCTACCGTTTTAACCCGGAAAATGCTGACAAAAAACTTTACTGTTTAGAGATGTTTTCATATCCAAGTGCAGCAAATCTGCACATAGGTCACTGGTGGAACTTTGGCATGACCGATTGCTGGGCTCGAATGCATCGCATGCTTGGCTACGAAATATTTCGCCCAATGGGTTTCGATTCCTTCGGTCTTCCTGCAGAGAACTACGCAATCAAAACAGGTGTCCATCCAAGAGATTCTACCCTGGCCAGTATAGCTACAATGCAAAGACAGCTCAGGGAGATCGGCGCCATCTATGATTGGGATTACGAGCTCTCTACCTGTGACGAGGAGTATTACCGCTGGACACAGTGGATCTTTCTCCAGTTGTTCCAGAGGGATCTTGCGTATCGCAAAGAAGCTCCTGTCAATTGGTGCCCTTCTTGTCAAACGGTTCTGGCAAATGAACAGGTTCACGATGGGGCCTGTGAACGCTGTCATACACTTGTGGTCAGACGTGATCTGACCCAGTGGTTCTTTAAGACCACTGCTTATGCTGAAGAGCTTACTAAAACCCTTGATACCTTAGACTGGCCGGAAAAGACCAAAATAATGCAGAAGAACTGGATCGGTCGTTCTGAAGGCTCCTTCATCGACTTTCCCTTGATTGGACACCAGGGAGTCATCCGCAATTTTACGACCAGAGCAGATACACTGCTGGGTGCAACATATATTGTCCTGGCTCCGGAGCATCCTTTGGTAGAGATCATCACTTCAGCCGAATACCTACCTGCAGTGAAGGCTTATCAGGAAACAACAGCAGCTCAGAGTGAACTGGATCGCCTGACCAATACGAAAGAGAAGACTGGTGTGTTCACTGGTGGCTATGCAAGCCATCCTGTTACTCACCAGAAGCTTCCTGTCTGGATAGCCGATTATGTGCTCGCCAGCTATGGAACCGGATCAGTGATGGCGGTTCCCGGTCATGATACCAGAGATTATGAGTTCGCCCAGATACATAATTTACCTATTCCCAGGGTTATCACTCCTGTATCACCGGATATAGACGGGTCACTGCCTTTCGTTGAAGATGGTCTGCTGGTCAACTCAGGACAGTTCGACGGATTAAGTTCCCTGGAGGCGCGGACAAAGATTACAGCTTTCCTGCGAGCCGAGGAAAAGGGAGAAGAGACCGTAACTTATCGCTTACGAGACTGGTTAGTCTCCCGTCAACGCTACTGGGGCGCTCCTGTCCCCATAATTCATTGCCCTCAGTGTGGCTTGGTTCCCGTTCCCGAGGATCAGCTTCCGGTTAAGCTGCCTTACGACGTCCAGTTCACACCCGATGGTAAATCTCCTTTGGCCAAAAGCGACTCTTTTATGCATACAACCTGCCCGATTTGCGGCCAGGCGGCGCAGAGAGACCCCGATACCCTGGATACATTCGTGGATTCCTCCTGGTATTTCTTGCGTTATCCGGATAACCACAATACACTTCAGGCCTGGGACCCTGCCTGGATCAACAGGATGCTGCCGGTAGATCGCTATGTTGGTGGTCCTGAGCATGCCTGTATGCATCTCCTCTATGCCAGATTTATAACCAAAGCCTTACGAGACATGGGTTACCTTCAGTTCGATGAACCCTTCACCTCGTTATTTCATCAGGGAATCATCCTCGGCGCGGATGGGGCTCGCATGTCAAAATCCAGGGGGAATACCATAGCTCCCGATGGGTATGTGGAAACCTACGGGTCCGATGTTCTTCGTCTTTTCCTTGGCTTCGGCTTCTCTTACAGTGATGGAGGTCCCTGGCCTGTCGATGAAAAGGGAAATCCCAGCGACGATGGGATCCGGGGGATCGCGCGTTTCGTCGATCGCCTGGAACGCTGGATAGAAATAATAAGTGCTGCCCCGGGTCAGGAACAACAATCAGCGTCACCATTAGATAAGGAGCTGAATTTCGTTCGTCATCAGGCCATCAAAGCCATAACCAGAGATCTGCCTCTCTATCAGTTCAACACTTCTATAGCACAGCTGATGATCCTACTTAACGCACTGCAGAAATACGATCTGGAAGCCACTGATCCCAACTGGAGTTTACTACTCAGTATCAGCGAAGATCTGCTCCGTCTCCTCGCTCCTCTGGCACCTCATCTAAGCGAAGAGCTGTGGGCATCCTTAGGGCACAATAGTTCGATTCATAATGAAAAATGGCCTGTTCACGACGAACAGGCCCTGGTACGAGACGAGATAGAATATGCAGTGCAGATAAATGGCAAAGTCCGCAGCAGAGTCCTCCTGCCCAGCGATGCTAATGAGGAGGTCATTCGTCAAGAAGCACTGGCTATGGCGGAATCTCTACCCGAAACAAAAGGTAAAACAATCTTGAAAATCATCATCGTCCCAAAGCGTCTGGTCAATATCGTAGTGGCTTAGGTTCTTAGCAGAATGAAGTAGCTCAGGAATACAGATTATTCAACCTAAAACGCCTCTGCGACCCGCCAGGAAGGCTGTTAGAATCTCAAGGTGTATTACATCACTGAAGCTTGGTAAGTCACCAGGTTCAAAAAAGAGGCCTTCTACTCTTGTGTTCAGTAGGGTTGCAGGCAATGAGTGTTCTCCAGTTACCGCAATGAAGAGAGCAGGAGCTCTTCCGGAAGATGCTCTGGAGTTAAATAGACCGATCAAGTTCTTATATGAAACACTCTCTCCAAACTCTGAGTGTAGCAGATCCGTTATTGCTTTCGCTAAGGAACTGCTTACTGCCAAAGGTAGTTGGGGAAGGGACCAGCATTTACGTTCGGCATCCATATGCAAGAGCATTTTACCCTTAGCATCAGTGATCACTGCGACCAGATACAAACTAACACAACTATAATCAGGGCTGCTCATAAGCATGCATTTAAAGGGTCTCCAGATGCTTTAGAGCAGCTTCAATGTCGGCAGGTCTCCCCATTTCCTTAAGGGTTTCACCGATTAATTTCACAGTCTGTCGCAACATTTCCGGAGTTGTATTACCCATATGCCCGATACGGAAAGCTTTACCTGCGAGGTTAGCCAGAGCTCCGGCCAAAACGAGTCCTTTTGCACTCAGCGCGCTACGGAAAGCAGCATCGTCCACTCCTTCGGGATAGAGAATACAACTGAGCGTAGGGGCAGCAGCTTCTTCATCAGCCAGTGCTACCATGCCAAAGGAAGTTAAAGCCGAACGTACAGCACGACCATAAGCTGAGTGTCTGTTATAGCGCTGCGATAAACCTTCAGCGAATACCAGTTTCATGGCTGCATAGTAAGCATTCACCATGTTTACAGCTGGAGTAGCGAAATATTTAGACGGGTTCTCCATTACCGGTCGCCACATGGCAATATCGGCATAGTAAGCCGGAATGGAACTCATGGCTTCTCTCGCTGCCAGAGCCAGAGAGTTGAAAGCCACAATTGCAAGACCAGGAGGACAGCCTATCGCCTTCTGACTGCCGGTAAGGATCACATCGATGGTAAAATTCTCACTGCCATAGGTTTTGGTCATACTCTCTTCCACGGCAGCAGTCGCACAGACTCCATCGAGAATGAACAACGCGTTGTGAGCCTTGACCAGAGGCACCAAGGTCTCCAGATCAGCGATGACACCAGTGGAGGTGTCGACATGAGTCACCGTTACAGCCTTATAGTTCCCTGCGGAGAGCTTGGTGGATACCTCCTCGGGGTCCACCTGTTTACCCCATTCTGATTTGATAAAATCGACCTCGATACCAAAAGCTTTGCCTAACTGGATGAAGCGATCTCCGAAGAAACCCTGGGAAATGACCAGGAGTTTCTCCCCTGGCTTTACTGTGTTAACTACAGCCATCTCCATGGCTAAGGTCCCGCTGCCACAGACAAGATAGACCTCACCGGGGCAGGATAGCATCTCGGTAGTTAACCTGATCGCTTCGCTGTAGTTTTTCACAAAGCGTGGATCTGTGTGAGCATAGGTCTCTGAGGCCAAGGCTTCATAGACTTCATCGGCTACTGGAGTGGGTCCGGGAATCATCAGCAATTCCTTATTTTTCGTCATTCCTGGCAACTTTCTTACCTCCTGTAAATCTAAAATCAGCCTGATGGTTAAATTATAACCTATGCAAGCTGTTTCTGGCAAGGGAAATATCCCATTCAAATACTATAGTGTAACTATTCACCTGGTTCGACTAGTTTGCAGAGTGAGTGATCCCAGATGGGGCTCCAAGCCTCATGCCCCTGCCGTTCCAGCAGGCAAAGCCTGCCTACTCACGGAGCCGCGCTTTTCGCGCCGACAGCACCCCGCTTACACGGGGTGTTAACTGTTTAGGTGCAACGCACCTGAACAGTTACACCATAGTTATCTTAGGCAGGAATCCAGCCTACCAGGGCGAATAGTGACTTATCTGTATTTAAGGAGGAGTTATCGATTGCTGAACAACATCCTTAAGGCTGTAGGAAACACCCCTCTGGTTCAGTTGCAAAAAACAGTCTCCACTCAGGATGCGCGAATATTCGTTAAGTGTGAGTTCCTTAACCCAGGGGGAAGCATCAAGATTCGGCCAGCACTACGCATGATTGAAACCGCAGAAGAGGAAGGCCTGCTTCGTGCGGACAGTATCATTTGTGAGCCGACAAGTGGTAATCAGGGAATTGCCCTGGCTATGATCGGAGCCTGTAAGGGTTACCGCGTCATCATCGTCATGCCCGAAAACATGTCAGCGGAGAGACAGTCCCTGATCAAGTCCTATGGTGCGGAAATAGTCCTGACGCCTGCCGGTAGAGATATCGGGGAAGCTATCACCGCTGCCAAAGCAAAGTCGGAAGAGATAGCCGCAGGAGACGCAAGGGTCTTTCTACCGAAGCAATTCGAGAACCCTAATAACCCCAAGGCTCACTATGTAACCGGTCAGGAAATTCTGGCAGAGCTAAAAGAGCCAATCGATCTCTTTATCTCTGGTTTCGGTACCGGAGGAACTTTGTCAGGAATTGGCAGAGCTTTGAAGGAGAAGCACTCTTCCTGTCGTATTATCTGCGCCGAACCTGATAAAGCTGCAATTCTGGCTGGCAAACCTCTCGGACATCATGTTCAGATGGGTATTGGTGACGGGTTTATTCCCCCTAATCTGGACACTAAATTGATCGATGAAACCTTTGAAGTCAGCGACACAGCAGCTGTCTCCACGGCCAAACTCCTCGCCCGTAATGAGGGTCTCTTCGTAGGCGTATCTTCGGGCACAAATGTATTTACAGCCTTGCATTATGCCAGACTTCTGGGACCAGGGCATACGATCGTCACCGTACTACCCGATGATGGTTCACGTTATCTGTCTCTGCCTGAGTTTTCGAGCTCTTCAGGCTAAACTCTAAACCATTAAAGGAGGAAGCCCATGAATCTTGCAAAAATTCGAATGCTCCTGTTAGTAGTGATACTGTCAGTTCTGGCTCTGCATGCTGATCCTCTTCTGGCTGATGTGTATGATGACGATCTCTTCATTTATGAGGATGATTTGTGGGAGACGCAAGCCGCTGCATTGTATGAACAGCATGTTTTAGAATGGATTATGCAGGGATCTCCCCTGCTCAGCGAAAGTGATGCAATTCATTCAATGATGGATCAGTTTCCTCATTTGAGGGCATTCTCACAACCGGTTCTGGAGCTCCATGACTTTGATACTCCAGGAGGGCTCTTATTAATATATACATACAGCTGGTCCGACCAACCTGATTTGCTTATTGAACAGAACGCCATCAATGGCGAACTAATACAGTATGTTGACTTCACACTGCTCTACAGTATATATGAAGACGAGAGCAATACACCACCTCTTTCGCTCAGAGCGCTGCAGATGCTGGCTGAGATACGCCTGAATAAATCCTGTAGTACAGAGAAACGTGACCTGCACTATCCTACAGAGCCGGAAATACAGGTCGAAGACGAAGGAATCTATGTCTTCATCTGGACCAAGCATTACCTTGGTATTCCTAACTACGGCGAGAGGTTTGTGATTGTCCTGCATCCCTATAGCGGTATGCCTGTTCTGGTAATTGAAGAAACAGACTATGCACTGCTCTTCGACGACAACTCAAGCCTGAATATACTACCTATAGAGGAAGCTCTCACTGAAGTCAGGAAATACATCGAGCCGGTACTGATCTACATACCATTGGATGATTCAGATCCTGGTGAATTACTCTGGTTTAGTGGAATAACCATTTCCGCTTTTTTGGCAGATGGCAGCGATCTCCAACAGATGCCCAAAGAAGAGGGTGATGTGCTGCCTGCAGATTTACAGCTATCTGTCGATCGGGATGATGCCTGGCAACGCTTTGCCGACTCCCTGACCCTGAATCTGCAGTGGTATGCCGAGGATTATTATACAGAGGCATATGGCTTCATAAGTGTTCTAATCCCTATCTACACCATTAGTTTTACTCCTGTTGAGGGCAGCTTACTTAACGTGATTCCTGCTATCATCAGTGATGCAGAGTTAGTTGCCAAAGTCGAAGCTTACTATGGTGATTAACAGCAAGGCCAGATCTGTGCGGTAGGCAGAATCCGCTGTATATATTTGATAAGAGCGATAACATCTCTTCACAGGATGCTATCGCTCTTACCATCTGAGGCCCCAAAGGCATATTATACCCGTGCCAGAGTTTACGCCTGTGTTTGCTCTTCTACAGGGCGATATCAAAACCTGATCGTTTACTCTTTACACGCAAACTGGTGAGAAAAGATGAATAACGGGGATACTTGGCTTTTACTCCTCGCAAATATGCGACAGCAACGGCAGTGTCGCCCTTTGACTGCATTGTTTCTGCGATAGCGACTGCCAAGGCGGCGGCTTTATCATAACTACCCCGGTGCTGGCCTCTGACGATAGCTTCCACGCGTTCATCAACTTCCATGTGGCACCAATTATAGTAGGACTGATACTCTCCAGCTGTCAGGAAGCGAGAGTTTGCCTGGACTACCTGCTTAATAAGGACCGAGGGATCTTTATCCGGATACGCTTCGGCAACTATTTCCTTTACACAGGTCATTCGCTGGCCATCTCCAGCCAGGATTGCGATGAACATGGGAAAGACTCTCCCTTTATCACTGGTGCTCCAACCAAGTGATCCCGTATCCCTGCTCAGTTCCTCCCATACCAACTGATGGTCACCATTGAGTAGTCTAATACTCAGATAATCCCTATATTCCTTACGTCGATTGTCCTCAAGATAGTTCATGGCTTGGCTGAGAAGGGCTTCATCCTGTAATTGATGAAGGAGCATGAAGTGATTGATGTCCATGGCCGATCGTAAACCCTGCCAAATAGCCTGGGCTGCCAGCTCATGATCCTCCTTTTCCTCGGCTAAAGCCAGGAGAAGGTCTGCGACCTGCGTCCTGTACTCACTATCAATAATTAACTCATCAAGACCACGAAGAGCGACTTCAATAGCTTGGTCTGTTTGGTTCAGACTTGTGTAAGCCTTAATCAGTTCAATATATGACGACTTATAAACCGAGCCGTGTTCCATGGTAAAGGCGTGCAATGCTTCAATGCCACCACCGTATATAGCCGCATCAATTAAAGCAGTTTCGGTGAGCCAGCCAGGCTGTTCCATCAGGATGGTACTCCACTCTCTGATAAAATCAGCTTTACCGGGAATTCCTTCATCTCCGACTTCTTCTATTTCATGCAGGCATATTTTATAGTCCAGCGGCAGTATTTCCATCAACTTTGCTGCGCCTTCTCTTGGTTTTAGGACCATAAGGGAAGCATATGCATAATGTTTGACAACCTCTATGAAATCCATGTTAACCAGATTCTGGTCAGATAGAGTCTCCATGCCGATCACATCGCCATCATCAGAGGAGATGGTAATAGCAAAAAGCTCCTCGAAAGCCTTGAATGCAGTTTCATACTCACCTGCATCGGTACAAGCAATCGCTGCTTCTAATAATACCTCTATCTCGGATCCAAGTCCGTCAGGGTCGTTTAAGGTGTAGACCTTGTCACGGCTAAAGCCATCGAAATAGTCCTCTTCAGACCAGGTAAGTGCATACTCACCTCTCAGTACTGCTTCGTTAAGACTCTTCACAGCCGGTATCAACAAGTCGGAGGAGATTGGCATCGCAGTAACAGGGGTATCGAAGGATGCGAGCAGTTCAGAGAATGCATTATTGCTGACATGCTCAGCAAATAACAGCAAAACCTTGTTCAGAGCATCCCGTGGCAGACAACTGCTCTGTTGCCTGACCAACCTTATGAATTCAGATCTTCTCATCATTTCTTCCTCCTCATTGCTACTGATGACCCGTTCATGGCTGGTTCGTCCCAGGCACTGAGGTCATCAAAGAATATTTCTTCAACAGGGACTGATTGTACCGTCTGCCTGATACTTGGCTTATATTCTGGCCAGACGAAAGCCATGCCTTGTTCATGAGCGGCTTGGGCATCACTTAGCAGAGAAAAGAAAGCGGCAACTTCCTCCAAATAATGTATTCGTGGAGCTGGCGGAAGGTCCTTGAGGAAACGTGCACCATATTTCTTGCTAAGGATCCTTTTATCCAGAACTGCAATTACTCCGGTATCCTGCTTGTTACGTATTAGCCTGCCGAAACCCTGCTTAAGGCGCAGGACAGCCTGCGGAAGAGTATAACTCTCAAAAGGATTACGACCCTGGCGTTGCAACTCCTCCATCCTGGCCTGCTGGATCGGTTCAGTTGGCACCGCAAAAGGGAGCTTTACTAACACCACCAGGGACAGAGCATCCCCGGGAACATCGACTCCCTCCCAAAAACTGTTGACCGCAAAGAGCACGGCGTTTCCGTGAGCCATAAACTCCGAAAGCAGTACGTCGCGCTGTTTCTCTCCCTGTACAAGCACCGGCCAGCCCTGGTCAGCCAAACTGTCGGAACATCTTAAGACACAATCCTGCATTGCCCGATAGGAAGTGAAGAGGATAAAAGCACGACCGCGACTGATACTAACTAACTCTGCAACCCTTTGGGCGACAAACTCTGCAAAGATGATATCGTTGTTGAGGGAAGCTTCCGGAGCATCAGATGGCAGATAGAGTCTGGTGTGATGCTCATAGTCAAAGGGAGAATCCACGCGCAGCCAATGCGGCTTGGACAACCCCAGACGCTGCACGAGTTCGCTAGCCAGGGTCGCAGAAGTTAGCACAACCGGAACACGTTCCAGAAGGTCCTCGGTCATAAACTCGGCAACAGATACCGGGCTGGACGCCAACTTAACTTGCCTAAGCTGATGATCGCCGGCTTCCATCCAGTAAGCATACTCATCTCCCTGAGGCATGTCATAGACATTCAGCAAGGATGCACCCAGCTGCTGAGCCCGCTGCGACAACCCCCCTAGAACCTTCTTTTGCTCTTCGTTCTGAGCGATTTCTCGCAGATGGTTTAACTCGGATGTAACCTCTGTAATTAGTTCTGACAGTGTGTCCTCAAAAGAATGAGGTTCACGAAAGCGTACTGTGCGTTCGTTTTCCCATTGTCGCGCCAGAGAAGTTAAGAATAACTCTGTTCGCTGTAATAAAACTGTGAAGAGAGACTCTATGCGTTGATGGTCCAGAGGGTCAGACCACTGCAGGAGCCCCCCTGGCCTTAGCATTGAGTTCGCAGTCCGTGCCAGATATACCAATCGGTCCCAGGAAAATCGTGCTGTAAAACAATCTGTGGCAAAATCTTCGATTCCCTGAGCCTCGTCGAAGACTACAGCATCATAGTTCAGTAGGACAAAGTCACCGCTCTCTGCGGGTTGTTCCTCGGCAATGACCTCACCGAACTCACGGTATTCCTCTGCTTCGACCATTTTTCGCACTTGCTGTATGCGATCCTCTCGGCGGATCGCCAGATCTGCGAAAAAAAGGGCATGATTGGTAATCAGGAGTTGTGCTCCCTTTTGTTGTTGCCTGGCGCGGTAAAAGTAACAGTCACTGTAAAATGGGCACCTGGACTTCATACAGAAATCTGCTTCGGCATTAAGATCGATCCATAAAGAGTCGGCAACGCGAAAGGGTATCTCGTCCCGGTCTCCACGAACAAACTTTTTGGTAAAGAAAAGATCCGCAATCAAGGGCCATTGATCAGCGTCCGAAGGTTCACGAAATAACTCGACCTGCAGATTTGCCTGGTTGAATGCGGTTAGTTTACGGATGCAAATATAATTTCCTCTCCCCTTGACCAAAGCAGCATCGAACTCCAACACTCCTCGCAGGATCTCTTGCAGTGCCGGGATATCTTTGCTAATTATTTGATTTTGCAAATTTATGGTCCCGGTGGAAATAACCACGCATTGCTGATGCTCTACGGCATAGAGCGCTGCAGGAACAAGGTAGGCAAAGGTCTTACCAAGACCTGTTCCTGCTTGGACCGCTAGGTGTTTCCTGCTCTCGAGAGCAACCAGGACCTGGGTAGCCATTTCATTTTGTCCCGGACGCTGCTCGTGTTTGGGAAACTTTTGTTCCAGCAATCCTCCAGGCGCAAAAACCTCTTCGATCAGATTCTCCATATTCCACCGGCCTTTACCTGTTGTGGATAATTCTGTGGATATGTGCATAAAGTTGGTGAATGTTTTCGAAAACATAACAGTTAAGGTGCGCATAGCACTTAATGACAGTGATGAGTAACCTGCAATGAACTTCCAAGTGGACAAAACTCACATGCGTGTAAGCCGAAAAAGGAATTTGCCTGATCAGAAACGAAAAGAATCCCTGACAAAGGACCGTGTAGGAGGGTGCATAATGAACGATGACCATCGTAAAGAGCTTCTTTCCGGGAATGAGGCTATCGCAAGAGGCGCATGGGAGGCAGGGGTACAAGTAGCCACAGGTTACCCTGGAACCCCGAGTACCGAGATTCTAGAAAGTCTGGTAAAGCTGCCTGATGTCCATTGCCAATGGTCTACCAATGAAAAAGTAGCCCTGGAAGTAGCTGTTGGTGCGGCGATTGCCGGCGCCAGAAGCATGGTAACAATGAAGCATGTAGGTGTTAATGTCGCTGCTGACCCGCTCTTTAGTTGCGCTTACACTGGCGTTAACGGAGCTTTGGTAATCGTCTCTGCCGATGAACCCAGCATGCATAGTTCGCAAAACGAGCAGGATAACCGTCTCTATGCGAAGTTTGCCAAGATAGCTATGCTGGAACCCAGTGACAGCCAGGAATGTAAAGAGATGATCATGCAAGCTCTGGATCTCTCCGAGCGCTTTGCTACGCCTGTAATGCTCAGAACCACAACCAGAGTCTCCCATAGTAAATCCTCTGTCTCTTGCGGTGAACGTCATCCACACCCTGCAAGGAACTACATTAAGGATGCTAATCGATACGTAACCATGCCAGCCAACGCCAGAATCCTCAGAGTTGATTTAGAGGAACGCTTACAGCGGTTACAGAGTTACAGCGAAGAGAGCGATCTCAACCGTATC
>Ga0123353_10007327_pt1 | contig 14879 bp, 6 predicted proteins | sample TergutLab28metaG_3_FD_92763 | JGI IMG/M metagenome (GOLD analysis project Ga0123353, IMG submission 92763) | Labiotermes labralis P3 segment gut microbial communities from Petit-Saut dam, French Guiana - Lab288 P3 | ecosystem: Host-associated > Arthropoda: Insects > Digestive system > Gut ... | reverse complement strand
TGAAAGGAAAATACTGCGGAAAATATATGGACCAGTGAAAGAAAACGAATTATGGAGAATTCGACGAAACGATGAATTAGAAGCTATAATTAAGGGGGAGAACATTGTCAGGTTCATTAAATGGCAAAGAATACGATGGCTTGGTCACAAAGAAAGAATGCAAGACACCGCAATTCCGAAAAAGATGTACGGAAAGCTGTATGCAACAAGACGAAGAGGAAGACCAAAAATGAGATGGTTGGATGACGTGTTCACGGACCTCAGAAAGATGGGAATAAACGAATGGAGAGACAGAGCAAGGGATCGAGAGGCCTGGAGGCGTATTGTAAAGGAGGCCAAGGCCCACCCTGGGCTGTAGCGCCACCGAAGAAGACCTCGGGTTTACTTCCATCAGTATTACGAACATGATCGTTTTGCAAACGCGACGATTTTGTTGAAGTTTTTAAGTTCAGGCGCTTGCTACGATGTATGGACGAAATCAAACTTCTGTCCGTTTGGAGTAACATAACGTTCAACGTGGTATTACAATGAAAATAAAATCCAGGCGGTTTTAATTGGGTGGGCATGTAACACAACACAAACGAACAAGCAGACAGATAGGCTAATTAATGCACAATTTAAATTAGATAACGTCATGGCAAAAGAAAAAATTCGGACGATAATATTAAAGTGGTACAAAATATTAAAAGCTGTCATATAGGAACCAAACAGAGAAAATACATGCTAGGTTACAATGGTAGGCTTTCGTCCCGACACTGTTAGTTAATTGCCAGCTGACAGCTAGGCCAATGTTAATTTTGAACTATATTCATTGCATGTGGTTCATACACAAAACAGGGTAGAGCCACTGTTTTTCCGTGCCGTGCACCATCCGCACCGTAAACACGACCTACGCAGCGGCTCTCAAGACCACCACCCATACAAAAAACTCGACGCAGAAAACCATATGCTGCAACTCAACATCTAGTATTCCTGATGATGGGCGAATGTGTACCCGAAACATGTCGAGCTAAGAATACATCAATAAAATGACCTAGTTGCATCAAGTTGGCATTTGACTTTATTTCATGAGGAAGATGCATGGTCAAACAACCCTCATGGTATCCGGAGTTCCACACTTGATACATACAGACAATCAACAGTCCTTCACAGTACCTGTGCACACCCTGTGTTCTCGCATCGAACAATAACGAATGACCGTGATGTTCTGGAGGTACGGAGGAATTCTGTTCGTTTTTGGAAGACTTATAAGTAAGTTCTGTCCATCCGCTGTCACCGTTTCAATTTTGGTTATTAACAGAATGGACATGAAGTTTAGATCATTGGAGGCTTTGCTAATCACGACAATGAACAATACTTCCTGTGGTGGCCGTGCGAACTCGTGAAAGTGTTAACACCACTGGAGCTAGCAGTGTATAATGTAATGTAGGTTCTGTAAACAGACGTAATATGTACCGAATTAATTTATTTATTTACAAAAGTAATACAAACTTCATGTTATTTTGTGTTTGATCAGTGACTGGTACCTTGAGATGCTGACAACTTTCGCAGTCAAAAGAAAAACCCATGCCAAATTCCGTATGGAACGTGTGTATTGCTTCACTCTACAGCCTGACCGGAGAAGCTTCTCGGACTAACATTTACATACAATATTACCTTTATCACCTACACGGTATACTGTAGGAACGAACTTTCAAATGGAAAGTGTTAGTTGTCAGAATACAACTAGCGACAGATATAAGACATATTTTATGTTTATGGTTCCATGCATCGCTGATCTATATTAATAATTGTCCAACGAGATGCAACCCAAAGCACTCTATTTATTATTCTGCAAGTTCACTCTACATGTTTCCGGTGTCAACCACGCCCATCATCAGGAGTACACAAAACTGTAACTACAGCCTCCGGTACTGGCCATATTTTTGTGCAGCTACCTCACTCCAACGTGACCAAGCATGGCCACGTTGGAGGGAGGTAGCTGCACAGTACCATAGGCTGTAGTTACAGTTTTGTGTACTCCTGATGATGGGTGTGGTTGACACCCGAAACATGTAGAATGAACTTGCAGAATAATAAATAGACTGCTTTGTGTTGCATCTCGTTGGACAGTTATCAATATAAGAAAACATAATTTCCGAAACTCTGGTATTCAACGTGTCATGGGTGCTTTTGATACTTGTCTGGTGGTGCTTCTGTGCCAAGAAAGAAGCGACTAAGCACAAAGTGTACAGGAAAAAAGTACGCCTGTCTCGGTATCACTCTGTGAAATGCGCCCAATTTAGTGCTCCAATACTCGCATTTCTTAACTGGAACCACTCTCGACTAGACCTCCACTTTGCGAGTTTAGAAAGGCTGGAAGTGAGTGAACGGCCTTCTCGTTTTCTGTTCCACGGATTATGTTGCATTACACAATGGTCTGTCTGTCCATCTGTCTGTTTCATGCCAAGAGTCTCTCAGTTCCGCACATCAGTGATTCCAATCATCAGGAACTGCTGAAGATGATACAGACAACAAAGGACATGACTGTAACATTAATCTCCAGATTAAAAGGGAATAAGGGGATCAAATTCGCGACCATAACCTCTACAGGGCAGCTAACAGAATGTGCGAACAGCTCACTTTTAGAACACTGCAAATCCAGCACAATAAATTAAATCGAAGGACAGATTTGGACCTACTCATTAATAAACGAGTCTAGGAAAAGTACTGTAAAGAATATTTGACTTATGAAAAATGAACTAAAAGGCGAGTTTAAATAAAAACTACAAGTTATATATTTACCAAACACTGTTATGATTAATTAAAAAAATGGAAGAGACGGGAGGCATATGTAAAGATGAACGGGAAAAATAAATTCATACAAATTCTGGCTGTAAAGCCTCGCGAAACGATCAGTCGGTGAGCTCTGAGGTTTTGATGACATCAAGTATTAGGCTGAAGGTGTTTTGGTATGCGAGATAGTTCCCATTTATCGATATAACCTGGAATACCCTGAGGGCCGACGGAAAGACAGTACTGAAATGAATCACAGAGATATGAGGCTTGAACATGTGAATTACTGGCCAAAGACAGAAGGTAACGAAAAGCAGGCAATACCCTGTCATATACGAGAGAGGTAATATCTAAACAAACAATAGCGGAAGGCGTTCTGAAGACGCTAAGCATACTGAAATGGCAGCAGGCAGCTGTCGTGGTCATGGTCACAAACTTTGTGGTTACATCCAAATAAAACTTATTTACTTATCACATATTTGCTATTGCGCACAACACCAGATGTAGTGTTCACTGTCATTCCGCACATTCGCACTAGTCTGGCGTTGTTATCGCCCCCCCCCCCCCAAAAAAAGGAATTTGCAAGTACGAGTTCAAACCTGGGTGTGTGTGTGTGTGGGGGGGGGGGGTTGCATCTATTGGCAGGAATTTCGCGAAGGTTGCGGAAATTTTTCAAATGTTGCTCCTGGAAGCAAATGAAGCAATATAGATTTGAAGAAATTCCAAAGCCTACTGAAATATCTCATCATTTCAGACCTTGGGGAGCGGTTACGCTGATGCACCAGCTGCCTGTCAAGGCATGTGACGAAGCCACAATGGTGGCTGGTGGATAGGATGCTGGACGCACCCGACGAAGTATCACATGCCTTGCAGGAAACGAATTCTGATCATCCAACACTCCGCTGACTAGACACGGTCCCCGAAAGCAAAAGTAAGAACATTCCAACCGGTCATACTTGGCAGTGGCTATAGCTCAGTTATTCCCTTCGCTCACCGTTCAGACAAGGTACCGTTGATTATACGGTCGCCGCACACTAGCTCACCAGGTAGAGGAGCCTCAGCTTGGATAGTCCCAACACGCCAACTACTTCTGTTGACTGGCTTCTGACATGTGAAGGAGACCAGAATATTCATGGTCACCTCTGTAACAATCTCTAATCTCGGATCCGGAGTTCGAATCCCGACATCGCCGAGAGATCGCCTCTTCTGCAAATTGTCCAGACCGGCTCTGGAGTCCAGCCTCCTGTTCAATTTGCACCAAGGGGTTTCTCGGGATTAAAGCAGCCGGCGCGTGATGCTAACCACTCATCTAGCGCCGAGGTTAAGAATGAGTGGAGATATACATCTGCTTCCCCCCTACTCCTCCATGACAAGGACAAGACTTCACCTTCTTTATCTTTACCTTATAATTCTGTGTTCTGTTGCACTCATAACAGTATTTAATTTGCCCATAGTTATGCCTAGAGAGCAGAGTCAAACACCAAGCATTTAAAGACACGCGTACACATTAAGTTATGCATACTTACGAACATACTCGATTAAACATTTATAAATAGCAAATCTTTGGGGAAAAAACACATATTTTACTGGAATGCAATACACACTGGGAAGGGTGCAGACCTGTAATTCATACACCGAACAGAATGACACGCAGAGATGCAGACTGCAGCCAATTATTTTATGGACGTCTTATTTTGTCAGCGTGCAAACAGTTACGTGAAATGTTTTCATTCTGAAAGTCTCGAATCATATTTTAAAACCGTTCAAGAGACGACGCGCGACAAGAGTTTTAAAGATGGGTTTTGAGCAGAATTTGCCGTCATATTTCGAGGGAGGTTCTAAGGGTTGGCCGCCTCTTCCTCCTCCGTAGACCTCTAGTATTTCAAGAAACTGTACAATTACGAGAAACTGTACACAATACTCTCTTGCTTGGGTGTTTTTACCTTTGGTACATGTTGTAAAATTCTAATTTGTCTCATGTGTATTGTTGCTAGTTTTAAGTTGTCTTGTGTGTAATTGTTGTTGATTGTCCGTGTGTTGTTGTAGTTATCTTATGTGTATTGTTGTACTGTGTGTGCATTGCTGTTTTTTTTTTGTACATTAGATGCCGGACTGCTGGCTAGAAGTCAGTACTCGGAAGGTCCTGCGACCGGCCATCTCGACACAGGGTTTTCTTGTTTGCCCTGTGTCTATAAGCAAATGCTGAGATGGTTCCCAAGATTCCAAGTTGCCACTACATGCTTCTCATGTAGCCCTCCCGACTTAAATTTATTAGTAACCAACTTCATGTTTTATTTACATGTAAAATAACCACTGCCACCGGCTGACAACCCAATTGCTGTAAATAAATATATTATATTATATCATATCATATTGCATCATACTGTATCATATTGTATTATATTATAATTATATTATATTATATTATATTATATTATATTATATTATATTATATTATAGTACAACATTAAAAGCTACGCTTTTTATATAGTTTGGTAATTAAGTAACGGAATACTGTTATATTGACATCACAACTGATGCACAGATGCATATAATAAAATTGGTATTTTAATTCGTTCAATCCGTTTCCAGATATGCCACTCACAAAACTATTCAAACGCATTCCTATACATTTACTGTACGTTATTCTTACACTGTACGGTTGCTTGCACACGGTCATCACCCTCTCGCTAGCACTCAGTATAGAATCTGAAGAGTCAGGTCTGCTGGGTTATTACGCCGTGTCGACAGGTGAATATCTACCGACGTTGCGGAAGCCCAGAGTGCTCCCATCTTAGGGGTCAAGCAGTTCATCCTGCAGATGTGGGCACTCCGATGCTTCGTAACGTCCGTAAATATTTACCATTCAAAACGGCCTTCCATCCCAGAAGACGGTTAACCTTTAACCATTTAAACACCGAGTTAAATCCCATCTGCCATCTGCTAGCATTATTCGGAGATCACCATATTCTCCACATTAGCAGATAAAGGGTTAACAAAGTCGCTGCAAGAACCTACAATCTCCCAATATACAAACTCGTTTGTTGTATATGATGTTATCTCCCATTTGCACCTCCCAATACACGGTACATACACGGTTCATTAAGGCATTCAAAAGGGAGAGAAAGCGAAACTTACAAAACGTCACTACTGCCTCTCATACCGGAGTGGGGACGTAATGCGAAGTTAGTCGAACTGGCCAGGGACCAGCAATGTGTTAGAACAGCTCAGAATTCCGGTGCGGACACTCAGGTCACTCAGATACGCAGTTGGCAGCGGTGTTGTTTCTGAAGGTAGATACGGCAAACTCTCCAGCATTTGCATGTCTCATGGTCAATCTGTTAGGTTCTGACTGAACAGTCACTACTCCTGCTTCCTATCCGAGATGTCACTGGTTCGATTCCTTGTTCGAAGCCCGCCTATCCAGAGTAACAGGCTTTTTATTTGTCAACGTTCCAGTAACTTTTGTGCAAATACTGAGGTAGTACCAGTTCCTGGCAAATCCTTCCCTATTCTCCCACCTGACACTGCGCTGCAAAGCGCTGTTCAATCAGACGTACTGGCAACGCACTGCCTACGTGCAGGTATGCAAACATAACCGGAAACTACGTCACAGTCAAGAGGGCAGCACTGCTGCTTAGTGTTTGGGAGGTCCCGGGTTTAAATCTCGACCTTGAGAAGGGCCATACTTATTGTTTCCGTTGTAGCTTTCCTCAGAACTGAAGCAAATCTCGGAATAATACCTTAAATAAAACAATTACGTCCTCTTTCATTATCTTTACGATTATTTATTCATCATGTCGTCATTCGAAGTAATATGGTCTATGATAACGCAGCATAAAACATATCGTACATACATAAATAGAAAATAAATGTATAAATGCAAGAGATCCTGGTTAAGTCCCTGATCGCTGTAGCCCGAGACACGAGGCCTACATCGAACTGATGTGAAAGGGATGGGTGGGGGGGGGGGGAGAACAATGACAGACGAAGCATATGACGTAACAATGCACTGTTCGGTTGCAGCATGCTTCATGCTTCAATGTCAGTTTCGCTATCATATCTATATCAAATGGATCAACGGCAATGTACAAACTGAGGGAATAGTGATATTAATTTCACTCAGCATCTGATAATCATCAGCTTTAGAGTCATGCCTAGATGAGTGGATAATGCTGGATTGTATCACAAATGCATGAATAGCTTCCGTGTCTCGGAACAGGGTTCGTTATGCAGGTAGCCAACCGTAAATGTCTTGATCAAATGTATAAGAAAACGCAGCTGAAGGAAGTCCGCACACCGTGCGGTTAGTTTGTTTGTTGGCGCGGTCGGTTGGCTGGATGGCTGCTTCCTTATTTGGTTACTAAATCCCCCAGATTCAACACTATTAGCCCCCCCCCCCCAAAAAAAAAGACAGCAGAGGTTTACCACGAGCCGATTAACATTCTCACAATCCACTCATTTTAATATTATTCCACAGTCCACACCTAGGTATCATACTATAAGATTTCTCCAATCTATTGTTCTTTCTTTTAGACTCATTCCTGCCATTAGAATCTTGCGCCCCACTAAATAACAAATACTGCATGACGTAAGAAGGAAGATTCACTAAATTCACTGTGGCCCATAGGGTGGGTAGAGGTATAGCTCTACTCTTCCATGACCGCGGCACTAGAAGGGGGTAAGTGGTCAGCAGCACGCCCCGGCCGCACTTTAGCCCCGGGAAAGAACCGGTGCCCATTTTACAGGAGGCTTGGTGGGCCCCAGGGCCGGTCTGGACGGGAGGAAAATCTCGTCCCAACTGGAATTCGATCCCGGACCGTCCAGGCCGTAGTCAGTCGCTATACCGACTGAGCTACCGGGCCCACAAACTCTTCCTTACGTAATATTACAAATTCCCGTGTCGATTCTCCCCTGGATGTCAACATCCACTCCCGCTCTCAAACATCTTGAACATTTTACTGAAAACCGTAAATTCGTCGGCAATACCAGTTTATCTCGGTAACCGGATGTTACCAGAATTTCGCGGCTTTCCTCTCGGCTTTTTTACGTGGATGTCGAAACAGTTCTAAGCGATAAAGCTCCTGACTTCACTAAGGAGACGTCCGGTCGAGATGTCAAAGAGCACACCGATTATCCTGATATTTTGTGGTTTACCTTCAGTATCCGCAGGCAAAAACCAGTATAATATCTCAAATTAGCCCTCGACGGCTTCCTTTCACACTCTTTCCAATTCATTACTCACTATCCATGTGCTGTACTACAAATCAGGTCGCTGGTTCGATCCCAGATGGTGTCATTGGAATTTTTCATTGACATAAAATCCTTCCGATGGCTCTGGGGTCGACTCAGCCTCTAACAGAAATGAGTACCAGGAGCATTTCCTGGAGGCAAATGCGGCCGGTGCGTAAGGCTGACAACCTTACCACCATCCTGTGCCGTTGTCATGAAATCTGGGAACCTTAACTTCCTGGAACCCTCTGGGCCACTCCGGACCTGTAACGGGACTGCTTTACCTTTACCTTTTTACTCACTATCTATACTACTTGATGCTATATCCCGAGCCACTGTTTCGCCCTTAAATCACAAAATAAACAAATAAATAAGTAAGTAAATAAATCCTCTGTAGTTAATACAAAGCAATCCACGGGCGTAATCCGTAGAACAGTCTTTTCAAATAGTACGCAGTGCAGCCCGTAGCAATTCTGTGTCAGGTACGTTGACTCCTCACGTAACCTCGCAGAACGTTATTCAGCAGACCTGCATTCGGGTCGGTGTAAGTGACCAACTGTAAGTGACCAACTGTAAGTGATCAGCTGTAAGTGACCCTGTAAGTGACCAACTGTAAGTGACCCTGTAAGTGACCAACGCCGATCCCAGTGGCGACGCGATCTAAGGCCCACGTCTTAGACCGCCTGCTGGAATTGCGGGTTCGAATCCCACCGGAAGCATAATGTATGTTTTGAGTGTTGTGTGTCGTCGGGTCCGGGTATCTAAGTCGGGCTGATCACTCTTCCAGAGCAGTCCTACCGAGTGTCGTGTGTCTGAGTGTGACAGTGAAGCCTCGATAATGAGGAGGACCTGGCCCACTGGGGAGCTGTTTCCCCATGAGGGGGGGAAAAACAAATAACTGACCAAAATAAACTAATTCTAATGTGCGTCATCCCCGTTGTGTTTTATACAATAGTAAGGAGTTTAGGTATGTTAACACTCACAGTCTAGCATAAGAAATAGTCCCTATGGGGAATAAAGAAAAACGATATCCAACCAGATACACCCGGGACCATGATACCTTGTAATATAATGTGATCTCGAACCTGCCCCATCACGCCCCAAGACTACATGCATGCTAGTATAGCCTAAGCTCTAAGTCTAACCACAACCTGATTATGGCCCATATATAGGGCCGAAACATGTCGTTGTTGTAAACTCCTTGTAATAAAAACAAATATAGTTCTGTTCGACTGTTAGTGTTAACATACCTAAACGCCTTACTATTGACCAAAATGAACGTTTCTTTCTCAGCGACCTGCAATCACTCTGCAAAGATACACTGAACCAGCTGGGGAAAATCATCGTCGTCGTCATCATATTGGTGCTACAGCCTGGCCCCAGCCTTGATCGTCCCAGTGATGCCAACGACGCTTACAGTCCTTGGGGTTTCTGGACAAGAGATGTTTTTAAACGTCAGGGAGTCAGCCTCACGCCCAAACACAGCCTGGTGGATCAGGCCTCCGTATTTATGTCCCCGAAGACAGGGAGGTCCAGCTATACCCCCGGACACAGGGTATCCATTTTAGTCGCCTCTTGCGATAGCGTGGTCAGCTCTGGAGCTATTCTTGTTCGCGGCCACCACACAGGGAAGCGGGGGAAGATAATTCATATACCACAAAGCTGTAGTGTGTATATGTCTACATATACACACAGTCATGAACACAAAAATATTACAATTAGTAACGATATATAATATAAAACTACATGTTTCGGCCCTGTATGTAGGCCATCATCAGGTTGCCCAAAGAACTTATTAAGTGACTACACAGTATGTGTGGTAATTTTGGAACGGGGACGAGATCTCGTCTTACATCATAAATCGTGGGATTAGTAAAAGTTGCCAACATTTATATTGATGCGTACTTCATCATGTGAATGCATAGGTGTTCATCTTATGATCCTGTCATGCGGTTAAATTAGTCACTTAATAAGTTCTTTGGACAACCTGATGATGGCCTACATACAGGACCGAAACATGTAGCTGTACATTATATATCGCTATTAACTGTAATATTGTTGTGTTCATGACTGTATGTATATATAGATATACACACACTACAGCTTTGTATTACTGACCTAACACAACGGGGATGACACACCGTAAGATTAATTCATGCACATGTTAGATGGGTCTTCAACCCTTCCACACATAAGCCAAAAATCACCTAAATCTATACCCTCAAAACACTGTAATGGTGCAGCTCAAATTAAAGTGTCTGGCATGTATCAGAGCAAAGGTATGGGTAGCCCAAAAGCACACTGCTATCTGCAATGGCCCACCAACGTGCGACACCCCTAAGCTTATTTCCCGGGTTCAAATTAACGACCGCCAAGTTCAGATTTCCTTACGAGTCGATTCCGAAACCCTTCATCTGTCAGCTGTACACGCCATCCATTTGGATTCAAAGTGCGAGAGAATAAGAGCGCGCTGCCAACAAACAGCAACAAAACACACTGTACAGCGAAGCTGTCCAATCTACATTCTTGTTACTCAACACCTACTGCTTACTTTCTCCGCAGCGAGACGTAACTGAGTCCGCCTCCTAAATTCGTTGCTAAATATTAACCGCCTGCAGGGATTAAAACTACATTTGGCAACGCCTTATCAAGTTCTATTCGCACTTTTTATACGGTATACGGCATCCGGACCTCTATATTGAAATTAAATTCTTGCCATAACTTTCAGCCTAGATTCAAATACAGAGTATCACCAAAATCCATTAAATAATATTGGAAATAAATCAGGATAGACAGACGACATTCTCCCCACTACGTGTCCACAGAATACATTTTGTATGCAAAACGCATGAAGGGATAAGTGGGCATATCATGCTTAGGTGCACAACACTGTGTGTCCACGTGTTCAAAGTAACGGCAAAGTTCACCCCAGAACAGGCCATGAAGAACCAAAGGGGAAGAAGGGGTACAGCTCTATATTTTAACCTCGGCGCTAAACAGGGATGGACGGTCAACGCCACGCCCGGGCCGCTTTACCCCCCCCCCCGGAAAAGAGACCTGGTAACAACTGTACAGAAGGCTGGGTGGGCACCGGGACCGGTATGGACGGGTGCGGAAAATCTCGCCCTCCACCGGGATTAAATCCCCGGACCTTACAGCCCGTAACGAGTCGTTGTACAGACTGCTCTATGCCGGTCTATACGTATACACATACATACATATACCCCTGCTTTTGGACTTCCCTGAACATGGAGGCGGCAAGTTCATCCGAAACGTCGGTAAGTATCGCTCTACGCTGAATTATATCCCAGAAGATCTGAATCTCCATCATCGGCACTTCTGTGAGTAGGCCTGCCTCAAATAATAACCTGTTCGAAAAATAATCTTAAGTTGCACATGAAATAGACTGTAATGCACCAGTAAATGCAGTAGACTTACGTGTTTACTGCCAGTTTTCAGCAGTTACTTCAAGACAAACCCCCCTTCCCAACGGGTAAGAGTTTCTGTTTTTCTCCTACCACCATTTATGTTTTCGGCACAGTACATTAATATCACCGGCAGAGGCCAGAAGCACACTTCAGAGTTTGGTTATGCCTGTCAGCTATCAACCGGTGACATCATATCCGACTGCCTCATCCGTTCTAATTTCCGAATCCTATTTCAATTCTATACCGAGCTATATGCGTACAAATAACTGCGCCACGACTTCTGCGAAGGGTTTCAGGCATCGAAAATGCATCTGGAATAAAGCTGCGTCAATATATTTTGAAATCTGCGCCAAAAAAAAACTTGTTCTTCATTTGCGCGACAACCGTGTAAGGAGAAGACACGAGCCTTGAAGCAAAACTTCGACCGGCCGAAGAGGTCTGTTGTCGACTCTGATACAAGCGCAAGAAAATACAGTCTTGGATCTACGATACGCGTGGCGTTCGCAAGTGAATTTGTCGTATAATCGTCACGCACAAGACAGCAAAGTCCTGTATCCAGTGGGACAGAGAGCTCCATGTAGCACTCACTGGCCCCCATTCTACTTTCCTATTGCTACATCTAAATAACTACACGGAGCAGATCCCTATCTGAGAACCCGTAAGGTTCTCAGATAGTCAAAAAGTTCTCCATATTTTATAGAACCTGAATGTTCATTACCGCACTCACAATGGCTCGCTACCTGCCCCTATCCTGAGCCAGATCAATCCAGTCCCCCTCAATCCCGCTTCTTGAAGATCCATTTTAATACTACCCTTCCATTTACACATGGGTCTTCCAAGTGGCCTCTTTCCCTCACGTTTCCCCATCAAAACTGTGTATGCATCTCTCCCCTCATTCGTGATACATGCCCCTCCCGTCTCATTACTCTCGATTTGATCACCCGAATAACATTAGGCGAGGAGTACAGATCATTAAGTTATTCGTTACGTACGTCTATTACTCCTAAAGGTAAAGTGATCCCGTTACAGACCCGGTGTGGCCCAGAGGGTGGGTAGAGGTATAGCTCTACTCTTCCATGACCGCGGCACTAGAAGGGGGTGAGTGGACAGCAGCACGCCCCTGCCGCACTTTACCCCCGGGAAAGACCAGGTACCCATTTTACAGGAGGCTGGGTGGGCCCCAGGGCCGGCCTAAACGGGCGGAAAATCTCGTCCCCACCGGGATTCGATCCTGGACCGTCCAGCCTGTAGCTCAGTCGCTATACCGACTGAGCCACCCGGCCCACAACTCTATTACAACTACTAATGTTAATTTATTTCACCGCATAAACAGCTTCTTACATACATGCACATTTTAACTGATATTTGCCGGACATAACCGTAAGGTCTTGCACATTCGCCACACACGCACTCACTCTCTTACAAGTAACATTTCGAGCATAATGTGCACAATGTGATCTATCCCTGTACCAAATTTCACCTACACATAAATTCGCAAGGCCACCATATTACGTCACATCCTACAAAAAACAAATGTTTTAACAAAAAAAAGTTGCATATTCGTTTGAAGACAAAGGCAAGAGATTTTTCTCCTCCTCAAAACTCCCGGCCCGGCTTTGGGGCCCACCGAGCTTCCTGTACAATGGTTACCGTTGCCCATTCGCGGGAGTAAAACGGCCGGAGCGTGATATTGACCACTCACCGCCATCTAGCGCCGAGGTTATGAATATGTGGAGCTTTATAACTTTTGAAAGTAGGGCGCTGTATTACATTGTGCTACTCTCTGTTCCACTTCAGACGTTCGCGCGTCCGCCATATTATTACTGAGTGTAGTAAACTGGTAAGTCACTAGATTGCCTTCCAATGTCAAATACTCACATCATATTAGGTTAAGATCTATCAATTGGTCCAGACAGGCAGCATGGTAATAGCAGTAACATAATTTCTTTCCTTAACTGAGGAAGCAGCAGATAAAGTAGGCTAAAAGGGTCATCGTGTGTCATAAAATCATGTATTTCTCTCTGATAAAGAAGAATAACGGCAGTGCAACGCCAAATCTAAGTCACGGTCTGAACATAAAGTAACAGCCCACGCAGTCCTGCTGACAAACAGAGCTGAGATACTTTCCCCCTGCAATGAATCACACAATTCGTCCTGCGGACCCTTGTATGGCAGATCGTGCCAGACGACTGCAACCAGAAAAAGCAAAATAAAGAGCTGAGCATCATGGCTACAGAAACAGACGCTCGTGACCAACATGGAGCAGCGTAAAGAAGCTGCGCACTGAAGACAATGAACTCAATGCAAGTTGGACCGGAGAGTGGCTGTGAGCCAATCAGAAGAGAGAACAGGTGGATGCATTAGTGCGCGGGATACGATGCTATTGGTCGGACCTTACTATCAACAATAACATCACATTGTGACCTCTTCTTGAAAGTCATCTGCTGGCGAAGTATGGGCTCTTTCGAGTGATTTTTCATCACAGACACACAAAGTATACAGAAAAGCTTCAGGATGCACTTACTTTATACTGTACTTTGTCGAAAAAACTCTAGGCACTCTGGCTACTCACTTCTCAATTTATGACAAACATTATTTGTTTTATTACGTACTGATGAATCGAGTTACCGAAGTTCTTGTGAACTGTCAACAACAGGCGTTTAAAATTTACATTAAAAATAATTTGTTAAAATACATAATGACTTTTTTTTGCCACGTATGAATTAATAATCCCTTATTTGTTATCGCTCGGCCCTCAACACCGAAGTCTGCATTATCCCTCTAAGAGGTATTACTATAGTACAGTAACATACATGAATTCCCTCCAGAAGTATGACAGTGAAAAACTCAACACCGTATACTGTAGACCGTGATGGAAAGGGCAGAACGGACCGTGAAAGAGAGACTGGGGCAACAAACACGTGACATCGTCAGTACAGTGACTAGGCTACAGGTTGGATGACCGAAGAATCAGGATTCGATTCCCGGCGGAAGCCAGACATTCTTCTTCATTAGTAGTAACCAATTTCATATTTTGTATACATGTAAAATAACCACTGCCACCAGGTAACAACCCAATTGCAGTAAATAAAAATATTTTATTATTATTATTATTATTATTACTGCTCTCACAGCGAGGAGCTCTGGGGTCCACCCAGCACACAGATTCAAATTATATTTCATATGTGATCTACCTAACGAACTCCGCAGAGCAGGGCCTTTCTTGGGAGGCTACTAGTTCGTCTGAATCTTAGGAAATTCTCCGCATTTTATGGAACCCAAAGGTTCATTACAGCCTTCACAAAGGCCCACCTGATGTCCCTATCCTGAGCCAGAGTAATCCAGTCAAAGCCCCCCCCCCCAATTCCCCCCCCTATTTTTCAAATAACTAAAAAAATCGCCCAGATCTGGGACTGTTTGTTTTGGTTCCTAACCTTCTCCTTT